>Ga0190310_1000004_pt1 | contig 126578 bp, 142 predicted proteins | sample 48700778_MG_FD_165059 | JGI IMG/M metagenome (GOLD analysis project Ga0190310, IMG submission 165059) | Hydrothermal vent sediment bacterial communities from Southern Trench, Guaymas Basin, Mexico - 4870-07-7-8_MG | ecosystem: Environmental > Aquatic > Marine > Hydrothermal vents > Sediment ... | reverse complement strand
ACTAACCATATTCTTTGCGATTCCTTCATTGAAAGCCATAAAGCCTTCTTCATTAGTTCGTCTCTTTCCTCTATTGACGTAAACGCTTTATTCCATAATCTCTCGGCTATGGTGTAAAATTCAGGGTCGTTAACGTATGCTTGCCATAGTGGTACCGGCAATCCAAGTTTAGTATAGAAGAAGCCGAAGTTGTCAGACTCGTCCCTAGATATTAAGGTGGTGATCCATCCACCAGTGTATATATGCCATGTACCTTCAGCAGGATCTCCATATATCCAGTATGGTGCTAGTTCTCGGGCAGTCCCATACTTACGTATAACTGTGAAACCTAGTTTTTCTAGTTGTTCAGCAACATATTCGCCAATTTCTTTTCTTGCATCTTCAGTTCTAATTAGAAATATTATTTCAACAGGTTCTCCATTATAGTACCATTTCCCTTCAGCAGCACGGTATTCTGCTCCTAATTTGGTCATTTCTTCAAATATTATCGCCTTTGCTTTATCAAAGTCATATTTGTATTCCTGTTCAATCTCATATATTGTGTCATAGTATCTAGCATAGTCTGGAAAGCTAGGTGTAATAGCTATGTACCTGGGTACAGCTAAGCCTCCTAATATTTCGCTAGCTATGTAGTTTCTATCAACAAGGTAGTTCATAGCTTCTCTTATTCTTGGAACCGCAAATGGATTAAGTTTACCAGTAGTATTGAATACTGGACCTACAGGGTTAAATGTTAGCTCATAGTATAGAGCATATGAGAACCATACTTCTAAGCCATAGTCCAGCATTCTTTGATACTTCTCTGGATCCGTTATTTCATCGAAATATATTTGTATTTCATTGTTCTTCAACATTTCTAGTATTTTGTCAGGATCGCCTTCCTCAATAAAAACTACTTCATCAACCCAAGGACCTCTAGGTACTTCTTGAGCTACTACGGTATGTGATAGAGTAGCTAAGCAGCTTATTGCTAACATAGCTAGTAGAATAGGGATCAGCAATTTAAATGATATTTTCTTCATGTTCTCACTCTCTAAGGTAAAGTATATTCATGGCATATAAATATTTTATGTATATTAAACCACTCAATAAATATATTTTTACATTGCATAACCATACTTATTGTGGTTTTTTCGACAACCATTTAAATATATCTAAGGAACTATTTTTATGGTTAAGAGGGGAAGAAACTGCAAGCGATAAGAGTTACTAATCTTGGAAAATTTTATGGAACGTTTGAAGCGTTAAAAGGAATATCCTTTACCGTTGAAGAAGGAGAAATTTTCGGGTTAATAGGGCCTAATGGTAGTGGTAAAACTACGACTCTTAGAATCTTAGCTACAATACTTAAACCTAGCTATGGAGATGTAAGAGTATTTGGCTTAAACGTAGTCAGAGAGGCTAGTAAGGTTAGAGAACTTATAAGCTACCTACCTGAAGAAGCTGACCTTTACAGGAGGCTTACAGGCTATGAGAACTTAGTGTTTTTTGCAAGAATGTATTCTTCTGTAAAAAAGGAAGTAGAAGAAATGGTTGAGTTTGGAATTAAGCTTTCAGAGTTAGGAAATAGGATATATGATAGAGCTGAAACATATAGCAAAGGTATGAGAAGAAGACTAGCTCTAGCACGTACCTTAATGGTTAAACCGAAATTGGCTATTTTAGATGAACCAACTGCGGGATTAGACGTATATGCTTCAGTTAAGGTGAGGAATGCAATTAAAATGTTTGTAAAGGAAACCGGAAGCACGGTACTATTATCTTCACATAACATGCTTGAAGTTGAATATTTATGTGGCAGAGTTGCTTTCATATGCAAAGGAAGAATTTTAGATGAAGGAAACCCTAACGCTCTGAAGAAAAAATATAATGCTAAGAACCTTGAAGAAGCATTTATAAGAGTTGTTCAGCATGAACTTTAGAAGGTTCAAAAACATCCTATGGAAGGAATTACTGGACCTTATTCGTGATAGGAGAACAGTATTAGCCACAATAATTATGCCCATAATATTCTACCCTGCTTTAGGAGGGCTAATAGGCTACGTTTTCCACGCACAACCAGTGTACATAGCATACATAGACCAAGACAATTCCCAGTATTCTAAGAAGCTCCTTGACATACTGGAGAAAAATGCTTCGAACACTGAAAACTACTACATATTTTCTAACTATACACACTCCGCAGAAGCATTAGCTAATCCAAATATTGACGTTGTTATCATTGTACCTAAAGGCTTTGGTAATAATATTTCTAGTAGCTTAGAGGGAGTAAGTACTGTTATTTTGAAATTCAATGTAGTTTCTACTAAGTCTGGTGAAGCACTAAACTTTGTAAGCAGCGCCTTACATGCTCTTTCAACTTTAATTGTGAAGGAACGTGTGAGAAGGTTTGCGCCGAACATAGACATTAAATCGTTCTTAAATCCTATAGAGAGTAAGTTGGAATTAGTTGGTCCTGGAGGTAGGAAAGCTAGACCTGAAGAAAGATTCCTCTACTTAACTCTAATGATCTTAATTTTAGGACTATACTTCAGCATGCACCCTGCAATATCTTTTGTAGCAGACAGTATCACAGGCGAAAAGGAGAGAAGAACATTGGAAGCATTACTTGTTACTCCTGCTTCAAGACTAGAAATTCTTACTGGAAAACTTGTTGCAAGCTTAACGCTAAGTGGAACAGCAGCTGCAATGAACACTATAGGTGTTTTCCTCATGTATTTCATGCTGTTTAGTGGTTTAGCCGGAATCTCCATAACTATTGCCGGAGGTATAGGTCTTATCAGCATATACGCTGTAACGGTTTTCCTAACAATTACTGTGACCGTTGCTATAACATTAATTATATCTGTTATATCTAGAAGTATTAGAGTGGCTCATAGTAATTCCGTAGCTGTGGTTACAGCGCTAGCGCTAGTTCTTTTTGCAAGTCTTTATGGAGATATTGAGAAAATAGCATCAACACTACTGCCTATACTGTATCTAATACCCTATACTCATAGTGTATTAGCGCTAACAACGTACGTAAAGTATGGGCTGCTTTACTCTGTAAAACACTTGTTAGTACTAATATCCTACACTGTAGTGCTTTTAATTCTAGGTGCAAAGCTATTTACCGGCGAAAGAATGCTTATTACTCCCACTAGGAAAAGAATTCGGTAATTGCCTTGCTATGTTTAATAACCTTAACTATTTCCAGGTTCTTAGGCTTTACCGTAATAGCATTTGATGGACATAAGCTAGCACAGCCCATACACCCTATGCAGTTGTTGGGATTAACGGCAACGCTAACTATTTTCTCTGAGTTCTTCCAGTAGATTTTTCTTAGCGAAAACACGTAAGTTGGGCATAAATTAACACAGACTTTTGAGGCTCTACATTTATCCCAATCAACTACTACTTCAAATTTTAACATTTAAAACATCCATAGTGATGCGTTACTGCGTTTTAGCTAACGAATAATTTAAAGAAACCAATATTTAAACTAATATCTGGTAAGAGAACATGTCATTTAAGAAAATTCCTCCCGGTAAAAATCCTCCAGAGGACATATATGTCGTTGTAGAAATACCCATGAACTCCAATATAAAATATGAGATAGACAAAGAAACAGGCATGATATTTGTAGATAGAATACTATATACATCGATGGTTTACCCGTTTAACTACGGTTTTATACCATCCACTTTAGAAGAGGATGGAGATCCTGTGGACGTACTGGTTCTAGGGTATGAACCTGTCCACCCAGGAACAATAATTCCTGCTAAGCCTATAGGTCTTCTGATAATGGAAGATGAGGAAGGACCTGATAGTAAGGTTATTGCTGTACCTAAGACAAAGATCGACCCAAGATGGGAGAACATAAGTTCTATCCAAGACCTACCAGATGCGTTGAAAAACAAGATAAAGCACTTCTTTGAACATTATAAAGAACTAGAGCCTGGAAAATGGGTTAGAATTAAGGAGTGGAAAGGACCTGATGAAGCTAAAAGGAAAATAGTTGAAGCTATTGAGAGGTTAAAGAAGCAGAAGACTGTTTAGTCTCAGCTAAACGGTGGCTATAGATACTACATAGTCATAGGGTTTTACAAACATTTTTTCCGTACAAGAAATAATAATTCCCTCTTCCTCACTAAACACCGTGGAATCTACTAGTTCACCGAAAACATTTTTTACCTCATATATTAAAGCACCTTTACTTATTTCATGTCCTATATTGTTTTTAAGCAGCAGTACCCCACCCTTAGATCTTGAAGTTAACATCTTTACCTCCCTAAATCTTTCATCGATGAGCTTAAGATTATCTAAACTTCCCGAGATTAGGTTATAAGTTTTAAATATGTTCATAAGTGCATTATAATTAAGCTCACTACTGTTTTTCTCACCTACTTTAATAGATGAGGAAGCTACATAAACCATGTATGTTATATTATCCTTACTAGCGAGTATCGATATTTTCTTTAGAAACTCTTCAGATTCCCTATTTATCCATAGTTTAGATATTCCGAAGTCTCGTTTCTCATCATACGTGAAACTTATTAAGTAAGGGTATGATCTTCCAAGAAACAAAACCTCTACTACAGCATCGTAGTTACTAAAGTTTAGTACGTTATCCAGTGTATGTCGTTTAAATTTCCTTGTTATATATGCGAATGCTATTTTTCCATGTATTTCCTTGTTTCTTAGTTTTCTGATAATGTACCATAGGTCTTCTATAATGGTTGGTTTACCGTATACTCTCGAAAGATTTAATGCTATAAGTATGCATGGTTTTTCCTTGCCATAAACTTCTATTATAGGTATTTTATAGCTCATGAAGCCTCCATGGTACGTTACCGTTATTTCTCTTCTGTAAATGAGTACCATGCGTTATTACCCTAAAAAGTCTATTATAAACATTAGTAATGATTGCTCACATAATTCTGGTGTATTGCTGTATGAAATAATTACTAAGTCGTTGTTTTGTATGTTTACTAGGTTTTTCTTTATAACCCTTAGTTCTGAGGAAATGTTTTCGGATATTCTTCCAGCTTTACTTGGTTCTAATACTAGTTTACCTTCTTCAACGCACATGATAAGTGCTGCTTCAGCACCGTACCTTACTAATTTATCTCTAAGCTCAATAACTCTAGGTTTAACCTTGCACCCTCCCCTAATAAGGGCCATGTAGGCGTATTGTGCAAGTTTAAGGAAACTAAGTTTCTCTGTGCTAATAGGCTTTAAGTAAATAAGCTTCTTCATAATGTTTCTCATAATACTTAAGCCATGTTCTGTAAGGTAAGCGCCTCCTGCTAAACTTACATCTACAAGCTTCTTCTCCTTTAACCTTGAAATCAAGGTTCTGGTGCTCGCTTCACCTATCTTTAGTTCTCTAGATAAAGCCTTCCTACCTAAGGGTCCTTTATTGTATAGCATAATAAGAGCTTTTAATACGTGGTGAGGTTTAAACGACGGTAAGACACCTTTTCTCGGTTTTACAGTATAATCTATTATTTCTGAGAGTTCAGCCATAGAATACCACTTACATTATAATTATCTTATTTCCCCCTTTTCTCTTTGCCTCTCTTAGCGCTTTCAAAGCTCTTTTAACAGTTAATCCAGAATATGCTTCTCTTCTATTCCTAGCTTTAATAACGTCTAAGGGACCATACGACACTCCTATGCTTAATGTAGCGCCTAGTTTTTCTATGTTTCTCCTTATATTTTCAAGATCTTCAATAACTTCTTCAGGTTTCACCATAGGTATCAGTATGACTGCTTCCTCTGTTCCTCTTTCATAGTCAAGTCCGTAAAGAACATGTGCTTGCCATTTTCTGATAAAATTCTCTATAAGCTGCGTTAACGTTCCTGTAACAATGTTAGGTTTATATCTATCGAAACCTTTCTCTTCAGTTATTTCTTCAAACTTATCCAAATCCACTACAACTACTGTTCCATTAGATACTTTACTTAGCCTCATATCCTCTAATATCCCCCTAATTTCATAAGTGATACTGAGAGAATACGTTTTTAAAGAATTCTTTGCCGAAGTAGTAACTATGGTGTTTGAGTTGAAAGAGAAAATTAGCTCTAAAGAACATGTTAACGAGAGCTTAATAACGATAGACCCCATAATTGACTTTCTTAACCCTGTAAAGAGAAACCCTGTATTTAAGGAGGCTGTTTTAGCTTAAACTAAAGGTTCAGCAATATAGATATTATGCTTGTTCCTAATTATCCTTACATTAACCTTACTACCTAGTGGAATATGGTCAGCTCTGATAATGGTTATTGTTCTTAAATATTTCATATCAACAGCTAACTTCTCAGACTTTAACCACCCTGGAGCAACAACCTTAACCCTAACTTTCTCTCCTACCTTAAATGGTATAGGTAAAATGTTCATCCTCTTAATGCCGAAGTCTTCCATTGACGGAATAAGTTTCACGTTAAACCTTCTTTCTAAGTTTTTCAAATATGCCCAAAATTCACTCCAGCTCATAACCTTTACATTCTTGGGTTTACGCCCATGCCTATGAGGAACATACTTCTGTATTCCGAGAGGAGGCCACCTTTTCCCTGCGCCTATTTCTAGAGCCCACTTAATTATTCTAGGTATTTCCTCGTCATTTATACCTTTCAACAATATTGGTGCTACATGTAAATCTATTCTAGTGTTCTGAACTAAGTACTCTGCTACGCTAATAACCTTCTCAACATTATACCATTTTGCTCCTTGAATATAACGAGCTAGTTCAGGGTCTAATGCGTCCACACTCAAGTTTACCCTATCAAGACCAGCATCCTCAAGATCCTCCACTTTATCTACTGACAGGTTTTGTCCATGAGTTTGCATACTTACGACCTCTACCCCACTAATACTTTTTAGCTCTTGAATAAGGTCTATAAGCCTAGAATAAAGTGTAGGTTCTCCAACAGTATCTATGTGCGCTTCTATATGTTTACCTCCCTTAAACTTAACAATACCCTTAAACCACTCTACAATAAGGTCTAAGTCTACCCAGTATTCTGCTTGCCTCCATCTAGAACAAGGACCAGCATCTGTAGAGCACATAATACAGCATAGGTTACAGTAGCTTACAGGTCTAACTTGGACTATGTTTGTTCCTCTATCTATTAACCCAAAAGCTATTGAGCCTATGAGAGGTGCTTCTACATCTATGCCTATCTTTATTAATGGTCTTCCCTGTATTGTTCTCATATCTTGCTTTTACCGTGAATTTCTAGGGCAGTATACTTAAATACGCTATGTTTCCGTTGGCATATTTGCTTAGTAGGTTACATGTTCTGGAGACTGCATTGAAAACTCTTTCCTTAGAAATTCCTGGCACACCTGCTGAAACCACTAGGACGTTCTTGGTTTTCTCTGTTACCATAGTGTCTACGCTGTCTCTGTGCGGATATAGGTGAAGAATTTTCTTCTCGTCAGCGAGAACTGGTACTCCTTTCTTTAGTTTCTCCGCAGAACCGCCTATTGGCTTAAAAACTTCGCCTTCTGAACTCAGTCTAAAAAGAAGTTTTCCTTCAATATTGTCGATATCGTATATTCCTATTGAGATGAGTGTTTCTAAGCTTACAATATTACCTAAGTCAACAACGTTGTTTATCAATGGTATGTTTTTCCCTCTAAGAACCCTTCTTAGAAGTGCTTCACTACTGGGTCTTACTTTAGTAGGGTCTATACCTATTCGCCAAAAGAATCTCCTATATGCTTTAATTACAGGTTCATCTTTCAACGTTTCTAATTTATACCTGTCCTTTATCCTCACAATAGTTTCCTTCATGAGGTTTACTATTTTATTTCCGCTTTTCCTTACAGTAACGTTTCTGACTACACCTACTCCTACGAATACTCCTAGGTCCAATACTTCCCTAGCAAACTCTACCATAGCTTTTATTCGCCTATTACTTCAATTAAAACTCTACGATAACTTCGTGGTCCATCCATTTCTACTAAGAAAATGTTTTGCCATGTGCCTCTAACTAGTTTCCCATTAATTACGGGAAATACTCTATTAGCACCTATAAAAGCTGATGCTAAATGAGCATGGGCATTGTCGTCTATTAAGTTGTGCTGCCATTTACCGTTCTCAGGATAATCTGCCTTTATCTTATTAATTATGTCATTCATTAAGCCGTATTCATGTTCATTCGCTATTATTGCGGCTGTAGCATGTGGTGCGAAAACCAGGCATAACCCGTTCTTTACACCGCTTTCTCTAACTATTTTTTCTACATCTGATGTTATGTCGATTAACTGGTACTTTGCATTTGTTCTTAACGTTACCTCTTTAACATAAACTTTCATGGATTATAACCATCCCCTTAACTTCATTGCATTAACTACTCTCTCTACAGCCAAAGCGTGGGCTGCAGTTCTTAAATCAGTTCCTAAACTGTAACATTTTCTGTATATTTTATTTAGTACTGAAACCGTTTTGTCTTCAAGCATTTTAAGCACCTTATCTAGGCCCCACTAGACCCCTTGGAGGTTTTGAACCGTTCCCCGCCTACGGTCTTTCTAGGTTTCCGTAGGTTGGTTCACCACGGTTTCCCCTAGCCTCCTCCCTGCCCAACGAAGGAGCGGGTATCGGAAACTAGGGGCCACCATTAAACTTACAAGCAACCACCACTTACAAGTTTAGCGCTCAAAACAGGAAGAAACATGTAAAAACCTACAAACAGGAAACAGTTTCGCACCCTCCCTTAAGAAGGGTAATCAGGGAAAATATTGTAAACTAAACAATGAAGCATTTATAAAAACTGAGTTAAATGCTATGGAAACAAGCTCTGTAACAGCGCAATAAAGCACGGAGACAGCGATGTAGACATTTTTTGTCTCTCCCGAACTTCTTGGTAGCTGCTAAAGAAACTAAGGTAGCTTACAGCACGTATACAATATTACCGTATATACACGCACTGAAGCAGAGCAGAATGTTTAAAACAGACAGTATGCTCTCAAGACATAACCATATCGTGGACTGTACTATAGGGTATTCATTAAGTTATTTGAGGGAATTGAAAGAAAGCGCGTTTGGAGGATGAGGTTTTCGACTATGTAGGGAATCTCCTTAAGTAGGGAGGAAAAAGGTATGGTTAAAGCCAACCTCTAGTCTTCATAGCCTCATAGAGCCTCTCCAAGGAGAGGACTAGGGCTGCATCTCTCATAGTAACCTTCCTCTCGCTCTTCATATCCTCGTACTTCTTGTATACCTTTAGGAAGTTGTTCTTCATTATCCTCTCTAGTCTGGCCCGCGTCTCTTCCTCACCCCATATGTACCACTGTAGGTTCTCAACCCACTCCAGGTAGCTCATAACTACGCCACCCGCGTTTGCTAGAAAGTCTGGAACTACTATGGCCCCGCGTTCAGCGAGCTTAGCTTCCGCTTCAGGGGTCGTTGGGCCGTTAGCTCCCTCAACTATGAGCTTAGCCTTCACCTTATCAACGTTCTCTATGGTGATCTGGTTCTCCATAGCATCAGGAGCTACGATCTCTGCATCTACATAGAGAGATGCTTTGGGGTCTGCTATCTTCGCACCCTTAGGATAGTTTATGACCTTGCCTGTTCTGTTCTTTACATTCATAGCGGTTTCGACGTCGATACCGTTGGGGTCGTATACGGTTCCGCTACTGTCGCTTATGGCGACGAGCTTAGCACCCATTTTCGATAGCCAGTATGCATGCCACCGTCCGACGTTGCCGAATCCTTGAATGGCTACCCTCTTACCTTCAAGACCTCCAAGATACTTTTCAGCAGCTTCTTTCGTAACCACAGATAACCCGAAACCTGTTGCGTACTCCCTAACCGGGTTACCCCATAGTATCGGCGGTTTTGCCGTAATGATCCCAGGCACATTTCTACCAACAACCTTGCTATATTCGTCGGCCATCCACGCCATGATCTGCGGGTTTGTACCGACATCGGGGGCAGGAATGTCTAATTCCTCACCGATCAGCGGTGCTATAGCCCTTATGTAACCCCTGCTCAGTCTTTCAAGTTCCCCCTTGCTCAGCTTCTTAGGGTTTACTCTAACAGCTCCTTTGCCGCCGCCGTAAGGTATTCCTGCAAGAGAGTTCTTCAACGTCATGAGAGTTGCTAGTGCGATGTCGTCTTCCAGGGTCACATCCGGGTGGAACCTTACTCCTCCCTTATACGGGCCTAAGGCACTGTTGTGCTGAACCCTGTAGCCCTCGAACATTTCAAGCCTACCATTGTCCATCTTAATCGGGATCTTGACTATGAGTATTCTCTCAGGCTTGCTAAGTACCTTGTAAAGCTCCTCAGGGAAGCCTCCGAGCCCTATACTGTGCTTTAGAGTTGTGAGAACGTTCTCTAAAAGCTTAGAGACCATTTATGCCCACCAAGCTCAAAAACTATTTTACTGGCTATTAAATCTACTCGTATTTACCTCCTTTATATACGATTTTATATAAGCTGTCATCGGTTCATTTCTAGTTTCTCCTAGATGTGTCCCGCATTCCGTTCGAGACTAATGTTACCCATGACCCCATACGGGTTTGGGTACCCCTATTGACGAGGTGGAGATCCCTAGAGGATTCACCTCTTAAAGTTATTCAGGGTCGCCAGCTTTAACCTCATGGTTCTAGAGGAGCATATAATCTCCTGGTAGGTAATAAGATGTCCCTGGATAAACCGACCGAAATCCTATAGTGTTCCTTGTCCTCAATAATATTCCATACCTTTTCGAGTCTTCCATGAACTAGCGCAGTAACGCCTTTCCATAAATGTTCCTTGTATCCTTCATTATAGACCACTATCTTACTCGCAAATTTAGCCTTAAAATCTCCCTCAGCCACATCCACAACTTGTATATCGTACTCTGCTGGTGTAAGCAAGGAAAACTTATCATCAAGAACTTTAGCTAGCACGAGAACCCTGCCGAGATTCTGCACCTTAATATCGCCGAAACTATACACTTTGCTCCTAAGTATTTTAACATGGTACTCTATTTTCCCTCGAAATATCCCACTCAAAACCTTTCTTGAATATATATAGTCCAAAGTCTTAGGAGAAATCTTAACATAGATTCCATACTTCCTCATCGTTGAAAGTACATGGTCTCCTTTTAAATGCTCGAAGAGAGTTGTTGTGAAAAACAATCTTCTTAAGGCATTATATACTTTAAACCCTACCTCCTCATTATAAGCTATGATATAGACTTTTCTAGGGAAAACTATTTCGCTTGGAATGAATGATACACCTAGATCATCTACTGTTATTTCTGCTTCAGAAGCTATTAGTGAAATAAGCTCTCTTACCAGCCTGCTGAAGATGCTACTATTAGGTAAAATCTCATTACGTAAGTAAGCATTAGAATAAAATATTCTTCTAATTAACCTGGTGCTTATTAGGGGAAGTATTCTATCGTAAGATTCTACTACTGTTGTAAGGTACGGGTATTTTCTCCGAGCATACTCTATGGAGTCCATGGGGGATTCTATAAGTGTCCTTTTACCATCTCTAAATACGTAATATGGTAACGCTATGATACTATCAGGTATTTTATGAATGTTCCACGATACTACCCATAAGCTGTGATCCAGAAGTTCTACAACATCACCATCTCTCACTTTATAATCCATAGTTACACCGTAATCTAAAAGTTCATGAATATTATCATGAGGTATAAACGTTTTTGCTAAAGAAGTTTTTTAAGTACCTCGCATACCTTAGGAAGGTCAGCATAGAGTTTCGCATTTAATCTAGGTATTAACGCCATAATTGTAGCAAGTTCTGATAGTTTCTCCCTAGTAACTATGTTTCTCGTTAGGAAACCTATTGCACCCATCTTATCACCTATGTTTCGTATACCCGAAATTTTCTCCATAACGTCTTCAGCTTCGCCTAATCCTTTAACAACGTAATCTACAACTTCTTTAGGGAATTCAAAGCCCGGACCAAATCCAAGTGATACAGAGCCTTCATTATCTACTATTGCTGATACTTGAAAATCCATATACCCTGTAATGCTGCAAGGCATAGGGATGATTCCTGCTTCAACGCCAACATAGTAATCGTAAAGTTCTTTAGCTTTTTTCTTGGCATTAACTGCCCTCTCTATAGCTCCTCTTATTACGTTTTCAAGACCTACGGGTTGCGGGTGAACGCTTGTTTTTACAAATACAGAGGCAATTACCACATTTTCTTTAAACATTTTTTCAAACGCCTTTTTCACTCCTCTAATTTTTGATGGATTTTTAGAACCTACAATTATCTTAACCATGGAATGTTTCCTCTAATAGCTTCGTTTTCACTCTTATAGGGATTAGGTGTGTTCCATCACATGTAGGTGAGTTTCTTAATTCGGGAAATCCTTCCCTACATGTTGAATATGTTAACCCGCAGCTTTTAGCTTCTTCAATAACTATTTTCAGCATTTCCTCTCTAAGTTTTTTAGGTAAGTACCTATATCCGTGTTTAAATTCTCCCAGTCTGTAATACAGTTCTTTAAGTCTGTTTTTAATTGAGGGAAGTGCTTGACATATCCTCTTAAAATTGTCTGGTTTAACTTTGTATGTTGATGTAACAATATGTTGTACTCCAATGTTAGCTAATGTTCTAACAAGTTTCGAAATATCATAGGGGTCATCGTTAACAAAAGGTATTAAAGGATCAACCCTAACAGTCACAGGTATACCGTGTTCTACGAGGATTTTTACAGTTCTCAACCTTGAATCGGGTGGTGGGGCATAAGGTTCTATGATTTTGGCTATGTTCGGTTTCAATGTGGTTATAGTTATACTAACAGAGGCATTATATTTCGAAAGTAAATCTACGTCTCTGATAACTAAAGTGCTTTTAGTTACAATTTGGACCTTAAGCCCTCTAGTAAGTAGAAGTTTTAGTGTGTTTCTTGTTAGCTCTAATGCGGCTTCCATTGGAGGATAAGGATCACTGCTATTGCTTATAGCTATTGGGAGTTGAGGGTTTATTTTAGCTAAGTCTCTGAGTAATTTATTTAGGAAATTCTTTTTCGGCGTACTTGTTTTCGCCCTAATATACGATGTAGTGTAACAGTATAGGCACTTAAAACTGCAACCAGTGTAGGGGTGTAGAGAGTACTTAGGAGGACATGTACATAACGGGTTTTTCCATGGATCAAACATTCTAAGTACGTACATTGCTTTTTGCTCTCATATTTCAATGTTTGCATGTCGTAACCTTATTTCTTCTTCTTTTTTCCCTAGTCTGTGCATTAGCTCTACAATTAGTGCGTCTAAAAATACCATACATGTGTCTTCAAATAATGTTCCGAGAGGGGCTAGTGGCTCATGTATTCCTAGTATTTGTCTTGCAAAATAATCCTCCTCTTTAGCTATCTTAGTTCTTCCCGGAATTCTTACAACAATATCTGCGAGTTTTCCAAGGGGCGATTCAGGATATGTTGTTAAAGCTATAAGTGTAGCACCAACAGCTTTTGCAGCCTCAGCAGCTGTGATTATTAGTTTTGTTCTTCCAGAACCAGAGATTGCAACAACTATGTCTCCTTCGCCTATTCTAGGAACTATTGTATCGCCAAGTACGTACGCATTATATCCTAAGTGCATGAGTCTCATAGCGAAAGCTCTTCCAACGAGGCCGGAGCGGCCAGCACCCATAACTAGGATTTTTCTTCTTCCTCTACTCTTATATGCTTCAATAAGTACATTCACCATTTTATATACTTCATTATCGTCTATAAGCCTAATAGAGTTTTTTATGAAAGTAGCTATTTCGTCCATGGACTTTTTAAATACTGCCACTTAATACCCCGATTTGCGTTATAGTCGGAACGGAGTTTTAAGAATACTGGTACTTAAGGTAATTACCTTAAAGAACTATAGCTTAAAATGTAATGTACTTTAATACCTGTTTTAACCTATTTCTACCTACGATTCTGCTTAAATCCTCGAATGTAATTTTGCCCTTAATGTTTCTTATTTCCAGAATTTTCTTAGCTGTAATAGGTCCTACGCCTGGTATTCTAACTATTTCGAAAAACGTTGCTTCATTAATATTTACAGGGAACATATGCTTATTTACCTTCGCATAAGCAACTTTAGGATCAATATTTGGTATCATGTTATCATCACCTAATATCGTTTTTAAGTCGTTTAATGTGAATCCGTAGTCTCTAAGTAGGAAAGTTGCTTGGTACAGTCTTTTCACTCTGTCCAGAGGGCATGGAGGCTTATTCTCGAAGGGGGTGCCAATTATTGGTTCGAAGGGGCTAAAATATATTCTAGTTAATTTGTAATTCCTATATAGTTCTTTGCTAAGTTTTAAATGTTCTAAATCGCTCTCTCCAACAACTCCAACCATAACTTGCGTATCTATGCCAGCTCTTAAATAACCTACTTTTACTCCAAGGCTTTCTCTTTGCTTAGAAAGTATTTTTAATGCTCTAGAAAACCATTCTAGTCTCTTCAATACGTCATTAACATAGTCTCCCTTATCAGGAGCAATTTCGCTAAAATAGTGTTTAGATGTTGTTTCAAGGTTTATACCAGCTCTATCAGCTACAACTGCAGCTCTCCACACGTAATCCTTAGGTATACCGGGCATTAGCCTCAAATGTATGTAACCCGTAAAACCTCTTCTTCTCAGTTCCTCAGCTACTTCAATTTGCTTCTCTGATGTTGTTTCAGGATCTTTAATAATGCCACTACTTAGAAATATGCCTTTAATTACCCCTCTTCTCCAGAGATAGAGAGTTATTCTAACTAGTTCATTCTTATCCCATGTTCTACGTTTAATTCTATATCCTCTTCTAAACACACAGTACTTGCATTCATTGGTACAAGCATTGCTGAGTAATGTTTTAAGTAAGGGTATATGTTTACCCCTTGCAGTAGCTTCATATATGGGTACTCTAATTCTATCCCATCTGGCTGACACAAGCAGTATTTTCCACTTACCCATGGTTTTTCACGAAGTACTTGCTTGACTACTTTAATGTACTTGCTATTTTCTTTAATATCCTCCATTTCGGTGTATAGTTTTTAAACCTTATTGCACTAGGTTTTTCAGCAAGTATGCTTTTAAGTTCATCTACACCATCTGACGTTTTTGGCAGAGGCATCTCAAGAATATACATTATAAGTGGTGTTACTGCAGTATTTGTTACCTTAGGTTTCCGTTTTAGTGCAACATCTTTTGATTTAACTATAAATATACCTAGGGGATGATGGTCTTTGAAAAGACCTTCTTCATATTCTTTACCTACAATTTTATTATCAGATTGTAAGTAGCCGCTATCAAAATCGGGGCATAAAATCAGCTTGGGGGCTCTATTAACATAAGGACCATGGTATATCTCTTCTCTAGTTTTCACCCACTTGATACCTTTAACGTTACTTAAAACCCTGATAATCTCGTCTGCTATTTTCTCGTCTTTAACGTAAACTCCTAAATTCCACTTTGAAACATAAAAGGCTTTGGAGCGATATTTGTCTACATGTTTAACCATGAAGTTTCGTGTTCTGCCAGTGCTTTTTCCTGCTATTTCAAGTTTTAACTCTCTATATTCTCTTAGCGCTGCTTTTGAAAACTCATTTACAGTCTCAACATAGCCTTTGTTAGCGAGAATATCATTTATTCTGACAAGCTTATTGTACATAGAAAATCCATGATCCGAAACTATTATGAGAAATTCTGATAATTCATCCATAATCTTAATAAGCCTGTCTATATAATTAAAGAGTTTACGTTCCGTTTTCAAAGTTTTCGTAAATATTTCGAAACCACATTTATGTAATATAATGTCCGGTATTTGGAAATTTATCCACAGTAAGTTCCATTTACTTGTTTGAAACATATCCTCCACTATTTCTAAAACTGCCTTAACTAGGTTTAACGACTTAATTAGAGCCTTTTCACATTCACTAAGAGCACTGTTAAGAATGTTCAATGCTAAATCTATTTTCCTACAGTACTTTTCCATGTCCTTGTTTTTCGGATAACACTGGGTCTTGGGAACTATTACCGTGCGACTTATTATCTTAGAATTCTTAGCTGGTATGAGAGGGTATCCTGGAATAGGGTTTATCATTATTGAAGGCATTTCAAGCATAGATAACATTTCATGAATTCTAGGATGTTCAAGATGCATAGCGTTGAATAATCTGTGCTCTAAGGTATTCGGTTCAATATAATCGAAAGCGAAAATACCATGTTTTCCAGGGTTTACACCTGTAAGTATAGTGGTCCATGAGGGAGGAGTTGCTGGCGGAAAACACTCTAAGTTGTAAACCGTAGTATGGCCTGAATTCACTAAATGTTTAGTATAAGTTAGGATGCCACGATTTATGAGCTTATTTAAGTAGCCTTGTGAAAGACCGTCCAATCCTAGAACAGCAACTTTCTTACTAACTGCCATGTCAGTATACTCCATATCGAGGACGCGTTTTTCTGTTTTTGAAGTTTTAGTAAAACTAATATTTTAGATGTTATGTTTAACTATCTGAACATATGGTGTACGTTCATGGCTGAAAAGGAGAAGATAATTGAGAAAATTAAGGAGAATCTTAAGAAAATAGTTGATCCCGAAATAGGCATAAACATTGTTGATAGTGGTTTTGTTAGAGATATTAGAATCGATGATGAGGGTAATGCTGAGGTAGATTTAATGCTTACAACACCGTTCTGCCCTATTGCACATATTATAGTAGCTTCTATAGAGGAAAACACTAGAAGAGTTGAAGGAGTAAGGAACGTAAAGGTAAATATTGTTGGATTCGGTATTCCGCCAGAGCTTGAGAGAATAATGGAGGAAAGGTATAGGAGAATGCTTGAGGAATTAAAAGAAGAGTAGTATTCAGTAAGGCCTGCGTTTCTTCATTTAATCAGAGGGCTAATGTCTACATCATCTAAGCTAGGTTAGTGCGAGAACCAGTATATATGTGTTTAAACGTTGTTCATAAGTCAGGGAGAAAACATGAAGAACACCCTAATTATACCCTCGTTTGAAAAACTAATATCATGGCCTCAAAACAAGCGTATTGCATTTATAAGTAACATTGAATGGGTTAAGCAAGTAGTTCAGTCAGTAATGATGGCCAAGATATTAAGCGAGATAGGCAATTTAAAGATAATATTAATTGATTATTCTAAAACGTTCAAGCCTGAAGTTTTAGAAAACGTAGGGAGAACCTATCACGTTGACCTAATTAATCACGTCTCCATATCAGATCATCTTAATCCTAACATAGGAGGGAAAATAAGCTTACACATACATAACCCTTCGGAAAACAAAAATGCAATAAGTAATTTCAGAGAAAACGTCTTGAAAACTTCATCGCTTTACACTATAATAACCGATGTGAAACCTTCAAAAGCACTTCATGGTTTAAGAGGAATACTTAGAGTATACTGTACAAGAATTTCTCAAGACGTTTTCTCTTTCAAAACGTTTACGAAAAAAATTACGTTAAAACTGTCAAGTAAGGGAATGGAGAATATCTACGATACTTTATCTGAAGGCTTAAAGAAGGCTTTAAAAATTCTTCAAAAAGCATCAGTAGAATATGGGCCGCTAACCGTAGGTGATGCTGTTACTATAATTTCACATGACCTCAATATTCAGAGAAGTATGGCTAGAAGAATTTTAATAAAACTTGCCAGGCACGGTGTTATTAGGGTAGAGAAAAACAGCATTATCATTTAAACAAGTACTCTGTAGCATAAAAGCTAATCTTCAATATATATTGCTGGTTTAAGCGGTAATGCGTATTTTGCTTTCCTAAGAGGATCATATGTTGCTTTTTCCTCTTTCATGATGACAACCTCTGAACTATTTGTAGCTTTCATTATTCTCTTCTTGAATTCTTCAAGAACACTATACTCATCTATCTTAGCTATTTCCTCTCTTAATTGCTCTGGAACTTCTCTGAATATTTTTATAATATTCTTTACAGCATCTACTACTTCTTTACGGTATCTTTTCATCTCACCCATGCTCATTACCTGCTTTATAGTTTTTCTAAATACTTCAACATCGCTTCCGTCCATGTTTGCATCTACTATTTCCCCTATCTTCCTCTTCCACGCAGCTGCCGTGTAAATCACTATTTTCTTAGGTTTCTTCACCTTAGTGACCTTGAGTATTTCCTTGATGTCCACTATTAATTTTCTGAAATATTCTTCTTTTAATTCAGCTTCTCTGTCAATGTATTCGCTTTCAACTTTAGGCCATGAAGCTATGGAGACAAATCCCTTGTTTCCAAGTATGTTCCATATTTCTTCAGCTATAAATGGTGCGAAAGGAGATAATAGCCTAGCCCAGATATCGAAGAAATACTTAAGTATTTTTACTGAAGGCTTATCCACATTTTCTAGATACCATTTAAGATCTTGCTCCATAGCGTAAAGAACAGTTGTTGCTGCTTCCCTCACTCTTAATTCTTCAAGCGCGTTTGTCACTTGAGCTATTCTGTTCTGAATTACGCTTAAAAACCACCTATCAATATGTGATTCTCCTAAACTTTCCTCCTTTAAAGTAGCTACCTTACATGCTAACTCGTACATTCTCCTTAACCTTTCAAGAACGGATAAAGCTAATTTAGCACTAAAATCTGCATCTTGTGGTGTTTCAGCTGAAACAGCAAGGGTAAGTCTTACCGTGTCTGGGCCATAAACTTTGCTTGCAACTCTTAAAGGTATAATGTTTCTTAAAGACTTAGACATTTTCTTTCCTTCGTAGAGCACGAAACCGTTAGCAACTATTTGTTTAGGCCAATGTTTTTCGGGAAATATTGCTACGTGATTGAAAATGTAGAACGTTAAGTGGTTAGGTATAAGCTCTTTAGCACTATGTCTGCTATCAACAGGGTACCAGTAGAGGAACTCTTCCCTCATTTCTTTCAGTATGTTCTCTGGAATTTTCGTTTTTGCTGAAATTTCCTTTACATTACCTAGTCCTAGGAAAATGTAGTCGAAGACTTCGTTTGTTAACTGTTCAGCCCTTACACCGTATTTGTTAATATATTTGGCTATAGTGTAGAAAGCCATGTATATTGTTGAATCACTTAGTGATTCAATAATCCATCCGGGACTCCAGGGGAGTTCTGTGCCGAGCCCTCTTTGCCTTGCACAAGCTTTTTCTTTAAGCCACTCTATTGTGTATTCAAAGTCTTTTCTTGCTTCCTTGGGTATTATGCGCATTCTTCTTAGGGCTTTCCTGGCTAGTTTTTTCCAGTCTTCTCTAGAGTAATCTATGAACCATTGGTTTTCAAGAATTTTAACGACAACTTCCGTTCCGCACCTACAGTAAACAGGCTTGTTTAGTATTTCATACATTATGTCAGCTTTTCCCTCAGCTATGAGGTCTTTTTTCACTTCATCCTTAGCTTCTTTAACAGGTTTTCCAGAGTATTTTCCAGTATTTTTCTTCATTACTCCTTTGTGGTATTCTATGGAGTATACTTCTTTGGTTGCTTCTTCGAGTTTTAGATCTTTCTGTGATCTTATCTTTAATTTTTCAACAATATCTCTGGCTGGATATTCTGAGTATCCTGGGGCAGAAATTATGGATATTGGTTTAAGTTTATCGATGCTTATACCATGTTTTTCAAGTATATCCTTTCTATTCTCAATAAGTTCTTTTAAAGCAACATAATCGTAGGGCGCATGTGCCGGAACAGACATTACAACCCCGCTAGCATTATTAGGGTCAACAAAGTAGCCTGGTAGTACAGGCATGTATGTATTAATTGCGGGGTTTTTGACCTTAAGCCCTATCAGTTCTGTACCTTTAACTTTCTTAAGCACTTTAACTCTTCTATTCTGGAATGTGAGCTTATATGCTGCTTGTTCGCTTAACACCCATAAGCTACCGTCTACTTCAGCATAAACATATGTTGCTTCAGGGTTAACCCAAACATTTGTTACTCCAAAAACGGTCTCGGGTCTTAATGTTGCGCAAGGGAATTTCTCGCCATTGGGTCCTTCGAAAAGTATTAAAGTGTATTCACCTATTTCTGGCTCAACATCGCCTTTAGTATCATGTTGACCTACAGGGTTTTGATGTACTGGACACCAACCTACGGGATGTGTTCCTTGTGTTAAGTATCCTTTCTCCTTTAGCTTAGTAAATTGCCATTTAATGAATTGGCTAAACTGAGGAGTTATGCTTGTGAATTCTCTTCTCCAATCAATGCTGTAGCCTATTTTTATCATGGACTCTTTGAAGTCTTTATGAAAGTATTTAGCCATACCTAATGGTGTTTTTAAGGTCTCAATATCCTTCTTTGGTATGTAATAAACATTTAAGAATAAGTCTATGAGCTCTTTATCTCCTTTAGCAACAGCTTCAGCCATAGCTAAAATAGGTGTTCCAGTGTAGTGAAAGCCCATAGGGAAGAGTACGTTGAATCCCAGCATTCTCTTAAACCTAGCATAAATATCGGTAATAGTATATGTTCTACAATGACCTATATGCATTGGCGAGTTAGGGTAGGGAAATGCAGCAGTTATGAAGAACTTAGGTTTCCTAGGGTCAGGGTCTGCTTCAAATATTCTCTTTTCAAACCACTTCCTAGACCATTTCTCTGATAAATCATTAAGGAATTTGGCGAAATCATTTATTGGCTTTGCTTCCATACTATCCTCTAAACCTCCACTTCTCAAGCCTTTTCTCTTTCTTCCTAATTTTCTTGTAGAGCTTATAGTGTTTTCCACATAGATAAACTCTACCTAAATGTGGTGAAAGTTTTAACCCTTCTTTTTCTAGAACTTTTGCCTCCACATAGCTTAACGAACGCTCCGCAGGTTCTTCGCAACCATTAACACTACATTTTTTACCCTTAGACACCATGATGCAGACACCCTATTACGTTAACATTATTTCCTATGAGTCATTAATATAAAAGTATTGCATTGAAAAGTTTAAAACACCTAAGTTTAAGTAGTTGTACTTACACCGAGTGAAATGGAAGCTAAGAGGAAATAGAAGTAATGAATGAAATAACTTACTCGGCTGTTGAAGAAGAGATTTACGTACCTGATACTAGCGTTGTTATTGAGGGTGTAGTATCTAAGCTTATAGAAGATGGTATTATAAAGGGGAAGGTAATAGTTCATAGAGCTGTTATTTCTGAGCTGGAAAATCAGGCTAATCAAGGTAAAGCTGTTGGGTTTGCCGGTTTAGAGGAAATTAAGAGACTTAGAGAATTAGCTTCAAAAGGAAAAATAAAGTTGGAAATAGCTGGTGAGAGACCTAAGCCTTCTGAAATTAGAATGGCATGGACTGGTGCTATAGATGCTTTAATAAGGGAGCTTGCATGGGAATATGATGCAACGCTTATAACAGGTGATAAGGTTCAAGCAGAGGTAGCTAAGGCATTAGGTATTAAGGTAATTTATGTTAAGCCTAAAAAAGAGCGTAAAGTTAAGCTTGAAAACTTCTTTGACAAGGATACAATGAGCATTCATTTGAAAGAAGGAGTACCTCCTATGGCTAAGAAGGGTAAGCCGGGTTCTTGGAGAATTGTTACTTTAAGCGATAAGCCTATGACTAGAGAGGAAATTGAAAGCATAGCTAAGGAAATTATTGAAGCAGCTAAACTAAGAGGCAACGGTTTCATAGAAATCGATAGAGCAGGTTCAACAATAGTTCAACTAGGCCTATATAGGATAATTATTGCAAGACCTCCACTCTCAGATGGCTGGGAAATAACTGCTGTAAGGCCATTGGTTAAGCTAAGGCTTGAAGATTACAATTTACCGAAGAAGCTTCTTAGGAGACTTGAAGAAAGAGCTGAGGGAATCTTAATAGCTGGAGCTCCGGGCATGGGTAAAACAACGTTTGCTCAAGCACTAGCCGAGTACTATTCAAGGAAAGGGAAAATAGTTAAAACAATAGAATCTCCTAGAGATATGCATCTTCCTGATATAGTTACGCAGTATTCTAAAACACATGCTTCAAGCGATGAACTTCACGATATCCTATTGCTAAGTAGGCCGGACTACACATTCTTTGATGAGATGAGAAACGATGAAGACTTCAAGTTGTATACCGACCTTAGGCTTGCGGGTATAGGTATGGTAGGTGTAGTTCACGCTACATCACCAATAGATGCTATTCAAAGGTTTATAGGTAGAGTAGAGTTAGGAATGATACCTAGCATCATAGATACGGTAATATTCATAGAAAATGGTGAAGTAAAGAAGGTTTATGAAGTCTCAATATCTGTAAAACTCCCTACAGGCCTTAGAGAAGCAGAATTAGCCAGACCTGTAGTTGAGGTTAAAGACTACTTAACAGGTGAATTAGAGTATGAAATTTACAAGTTTGGCGAAGCAACGGTCGTTATACCGGTGAAAAGGGTTTTGACTAGAGGCTTTGAAAGAAGAGTTATACGTGAAATTGAAAGACTCCTACCGGCGGCATCAATAGAAATACAGGGAACAACAGTTACAGTTGTTGTTCCAAGAGAACAGGCAAGGTTAATAATGAAGAAGGCTAAGAGGCTAAGAAGGTTAGAGGAAAAACTAGGAGTAAACATTAGGGTTAGGGTTGAATAAACGCATCGAGGTTCTTAGTTTTTGAGACCATAGCTTCTAAAGCTTCAATACTTAACCCTTTCTTAGAAACCGCTTCAGGATCCACCTTATAATTTCCTTTTGGGGTTTCTAAGAGGTCTTCTATGCGAAGAAATTTCCACTTACCATGCCCTACATACTTTATTGCAACAAGAGGTAATCCCCCGGCACGATTAGCAAACTCTCTTAGTCTAACTATTTTCTCTTTCTCAATATAGATTGGTTCTCTAGAATCTCTAGTTTTAACCTCGATAACGAAAATTACTCCATTTTTTAAAGCCACGAGGTCCGGGTAAATTACTTTCCTAGTTTTTGCCCCGCTAGCGGGCCCCCTAATGCATGCAAACCCTTTCTTCCAAAATAATCTAACAAGGTCTCTTTCCCTAGAAAATCCTAGTCTACGTTTACTGCTCATAATTATCACTTGTTTACCAAACATTTTTATGTTTAAACTTACTCTTAACTTTTGAGAAAACATTAAGGAAGAAGTTATGTTAAAAGTCATTGTAAGATCTAAAAGAGATCTTGACGCTTTTAAGGTTATATTAAAACTATACTATCCAGGATGGCAGATAAAGTTAGCAACATTGAAGGGCAAGAGAGGTAGAAAAGCTCTAGATAAGTTATTTGAAGTAATTGAGGGCAACGTTTTCAATATTGTAATTGTCGGTAAAGAGGATAGAGAACTTAAGGAATTCGAAAATCTATTTAAACCTAACGTTTACATACATGTTGTTCCTAAAGCCCGGATTAGAAATGTTAGACCAAAACATTTAGCATTAGAGTTTGAAAGGGTAAGAAGCACATTTAGAAATACAGTATACTGGCTGAAAGAGAAACATGTGTACACTTTTACTGTGAGAAATCAAGGCGCAAAAATCGGTGTAGAAAATAATCCAGCCTACGATATATACATAGGCATAGGCAAAGGTACAACGTCTTTACTGAAATCAATGTCATGTCCCTCACGCTCTAATCCGTTAATTGTAAGGAAAATGGGAGGAATTCATGACGTATATTGTGGATTTATAAAATCGTGTACTTTAAAAGTTCCCGATGTAGGCTATTTCTGATTTTACGATAGATTTAAATATTTCTGAATACTTTTGATTGCTTGATTTGGTTTTAGCCCTAGGTACTCTAGTGCTAGGATATAAGCTGATGCAGAATGCTTATCTAAGCCTAAGTTTCTGGCTATCTGTTCCGCTAATTTGCTTGTATACGCTGGGTTCGCATAGAAGGTTTTAAGCCAGTATTCTAATGCGTGAAGAACAAATTCCTCTATAATACTTGTCTTAAAAATTGAGACTTTACAGTTGTAACATTTGCTTCTTCTATCGTTACTTCTTATCCACTTAAGCTTTAGGTAACCAAGTACTTCGGGGTTTTTCGAGAACCATAGTTGTTACGCCTAGTAATACGCGTACCTAAGGACTTCATGTACAACTCTATGCACTAAACTTCTCCTCTGCTCACCTACAAGCGTTGGAGATGCAAGTGATGGATAGTAAAACGTCTCGACTTCTCTCAGAATACCTTCCCTATCCACTATAGCTAGGTTCACTCTATCAACATTAACATCTATACCAGCAATGTTCTTACCTAAAGGTTTCTCGAATCTTCGCTTATGGGCTAGATACAACTCGTACGGTATGCTTACTTGAAGCTCAGCATACGCTCTATCAAAGCTCATATCGAGAGCAACAATTCTAGCGAGATAGCCAAGTTTGCAACTCATGCCAAGTTCTGCAACTCTTTCAAACAACCTACTGTATATCTTTGGTACTCTATCACTCACTTCATATCTGTTCCATGATGCTCCATTAAACAACATCATCTTCATTTTATTTCTGCCAACAAGTCTTATGTTTCGATTACCTCTATCTTCTGGTCTAGGAGAACCTCTTGATTGCAGAAGCCACCAGTCTCTAAGCTTTACATCACTTAAATCAACACTTAGTGTTTCTGCGGATTTAATAATTTCGTAAACCATGAGAACTGCTCCATCAGCATACCTCTTATTCCCATGACACTGTAAGCTACTTTATATAGGGATGTAAATCTAGTAGTACCATTTTTAGCACTTTCTAATGCTTTAGTAACCGTTTGTCCCTAGAGGGTGTTTTGTGGTAGTTTAGGGTGGGTTAGGATGTCCTCTAGGGGCTTCCACCTCGCCTAGAGGGGCTCACCTTCTCGGCTCATCCCGTAGGTTCATGGGTGGCTGTTGAGGCTAACGGAACGGGGCTCCCATCACCCCGTAGGGCTTCAACCCGTACCAAACTAAACAAACCTAATAAAAGTTTCTGCCCCTGCTTTGAACTTAGCAACTGATAAGTAGAAGTAATGTGCTAACTCACCCTCCAACACAACTCTAGCTCGTATCGTTACTTCTCTTGGAGGTTCAGCTTTCTTTGGGTACATAGATGTGCACCACCACCTTCTTTCCCTTAAACTTCTCAAGCTTTTTAGCAACATCTTTCGGTATGTAGATACCTAAGTAGCCAGCACCAACATTAGTTAAAGTAGCCTCAAATATAAAGGTCTCGTAGCTCACATACATCCTCCACAGTAAATAAACTTATAAGTTACAGTATATATAATTTATCACAAAGAGCCACCCCCAGCCCAACCCTGTGGGCACCTATATAGCGACGTACACTAGCAACAACCAGCACAAAGGTGCCTGCAGGGTGCTGGGCGGGAGAGGGCGTGATGAACTGCCCACTGTAATTAAAAATATTCAAAATAATTAGAAATAACAGTGGACAGGGAACGCTTATGGTCTAAGTAGGGTAAAGGCGGTTTATGTAGATACGGGTGTTGATTTCCCTTACAACAGAGATTATGTTAGAAAAATTGCTAAGAAACTTTCAGTGGAGCTTATTGAGGTAAAAGCTAGGGTACTTGAAGAATTAATTAAAGGTAGGGAGCTACTTACTCATGAGAATAGGTGGTGTACAAAACTTAAGATTAAAGCATTATATGAAGCTTTTAACACCATTTCTAAGGATAAATCAGATATCCTAGTAATTGTAGGTGATAGAAATGCGGAATCGGAACTTAGAAGTAAGAGACCACCATTTAGGGAGCATGAAGGATACTTCCAAATAGCACCAATTAAAATGTGGAGTGGAGCACATACACAGCTATATTTGTTAGCAAATGGTATCCCACTAAACCCGCTGTACTTAATGGGATTCTATAGAATAGGATGCTATATTTGCTCTGCTTTAAGAAGCTGGGAAGTAAAGATTATGAAGGAACATGGTGAACTTAGCAAACTACTTAATTCTCTTATGTTCTACAGAGAGTTTATTACTGACTATTATAAGAAATTGTTAACAGTAGGGGAAACTTAGGTGTAGAGCTTGTCACTAATCGATTTCATAATATACGTAGGAATACCTTTAATAGTGGTCTTAATAATTCTTTCGAAAAGCATTAAGATAGTTAAGGAGTACGAAAGAGCAGTGGTTTTCAGATTGGGAAGACTTGTAGGAGCTAAAGGACCAGGCCTATTCTTCATAATACCGTGGGTTGACTCTGTAAGAAGAGTAGACTTAAGAATAGTTTCGGTAGATGTTCCTGAACAAAGAATTGTAACAAAAGATAACGTAACAGTGGGTGTAGACGCAGTGGTTTATTACAAGGTATTTGACCCTGTGAAAGCAGTTATCGCCGTCGAAAACTATTCATATGCTGTTCTGCTTTTAGCTCAAACTACTTTAAGAGATGTTTTAGGCCAGGTAGAACTAGACGACTTATTGACAAAGAGAGAGGAGTTAAACAAGAGGCTAACAAGCATATTGGATGTAGCTACTGATCCATGGGGCATAAAGGTTACCGCAGTAACTATGAAGGAAGTTAAGCTTCCAGAAACAATGTTAAGGGCCATGGCGAAGCAAGCCGAGGCCGAAAGGTGGAGAAGGGCAAGAATTATCGAGGCAGAAGGTGAGAGGCAAGCAGCAAAGATTATGAGTGAAGCAGCAATGTTCTATGAGAAGCATCCTGCAGCTTTAAGGCTAAGGGAACTACAGACACTAGTTGAGGTTGCTAGAGAAAAGAACTTGGTGGTTGTTACTGAAACAGCTACAGCAGGTTTAGGTCAAATAGTAGGTTTGGTTAAAGGATTAAAAGAGGGGAAGACTTAGACAAATGAGGAAAATAAATAAATTTTTTACAATATTAGCCTTAGTTTTAATATTAGCTTCCATGGGGCTATCTGTAGTCAGAGCAGAACGTAGTGTAGGGCCTAAGGTATATGTATTCTACTTTGAAGGTAGGGCAATAAATGAAGGACTAGCGTCAGCTGTACTTTCCGCATTAGAAAGAGCTGAAAGTGAAAATGCATTATTGGTACTAATACTTGACACTCCAGGCGGTGAGTTAGCAGCAACAGAGAAAATAATCAGGGCGTTTCTTAACTCTAAAGTGCCTGTAGTAGGTTTCGTATACCCCAAAGGAGCTGCCGCTTGGAGTGCTGGAACATTAATCTTGATTTCATGCCACATAGCGGCTATGGCTCCCGGAACAATGATAGGAGCTGCTCAGCCAATAACTTATGGTGCTGAGGGATTTCAACCTCTAAACTACAGTAAGATAATAAACCCGGTAGTTGAAATGGCTGAAACGGTTAGTAGAGAAAGAGGAAGAAATCAAACAGCTGCTAGGCTTTTCGTACAAAGGAACTTAACTTTAAACGATGAAGAAGCTTTAAAAAGTAACGTAATAGATCTTGTGGCCGAAAACGTAGGAGATTTGCTAATGAAAGTTGACGGTATGGAAGTTAAGGTTGCGGGAGAAGTAGTAAAAATAAACACTAAAGGGTTTACTATCGAAAAATACGAGTGGAGTATTAGCGATATCCTATCTAATGCTTTAGCCGATCCTCTCTTAGCTAACCTTCTACTAATGCTTGGATTTTACATTCTACTACTGAGCCTAATTACAGGGCATTATCCAATAGTTGCTGTCGGCCTACTATTGTTCATACTTGGCCTTATGGGGCTAGGTTTCTCAATAAACACTATCTCAACACTCCTCATAATAGTCGGTGTTGTTCTCGTAGTTATTGAAATGGTTACGCCAGGATTTGGAATTATAGGAACTACGGGAATAATAATGTTGGCTTTAGGCTTCCTACTATTACCAATATATCTTCCACAAACATGGTTTGTTAGTCCAGAATTCTTCTTTAGGTTCATAGTTGCAGGCATATTAGTAATTGTTGCTGGTTCAGCATTCTTTGCGTTTGCACTATACAAAGTAATTAAGGCTAAAAAAGCTAAGCCAGTAATATGGAGCATTATAGGTGCTAAAGGGAGGGCTCTAGACGACCTGGGACCAGGTAAAGAGGGATTCGTTATGGTTGAAGGAGAATACTGGATGGCATTTTCCGACGAGGAAATAAAAGCTGGCGAAGAAATAGTTGTCATAGGAAAGGTAGGTCCTAAGCTTAAAGTTAAGAAAGTCTCTAGAAAGTGAAAACGTATCTTTTTGTTTCCAACTTAGTACCATAGAGTTCATAGAGTTCTAAAAATACTTCTCGGTTCTTAAAATACCCTATAATCAATGATGGCCTCATAGAAGCAAAACCGCCACTCCAAACTCCAGTTAACGAGCCAGGATTAGCTAGAACTATTTTACTGCCATGCTTACCTGTAACTTCAACTATTTTTGCATAGTGAGTATGTCCATTAATTAGTATTTGCACATTCATTTCTTCAGCGATTCTAGTTAAACCTTCAATATTCCCTCTAGGGAAAACTTGGTGACCATGAATTAGGCCGATATTAATCTCATTTATCTTCGTAGTTATCTTCTCTGGAAAGCTAAGGTAATCCATATTGCCTTCAACAATAAAAACTTTTTCAGAAAGACTTTTAACGTATCTTAACACTTTCTCAGATATTAAATCGCCTGTAAAGAAAACCGCTTGGTAAGGTTTATTGCTTTGAATAATTTCCTCTATGATTTTAGGTATTTTCCTAGCTCTTGTAGGTATATGAGTATCCCCTGTAATCAAGACCTTAATCATAAGTAAGCCACCTAACAGTTATCCAGTTGGGAATATTTTAGAAAACTTGCTTAAAGTTTACTTCTAGGAACTTGACCTGTCTACATACTTTACAGCGTATTTCTCGGGTTTAAGTTGAGAAACTATGTACTCGAATGCCTTCCAAGGATCTGTTTCTTCGCCGCAAGTATAGATATCTACCGTCGCATATCTGTACTTAACCCACGTATGTAATGCTATATGGCTTTCTATAACCAACGCTAAGACGCTTACTCCTCCTTTCTCACCACTAAGCTTCCATGACTTAATATCCCATAGGGTTGCGTTAGCTTTTTCTGCAGCTACTTCAACTATTCTTCTTAGTTTTTCTTCGTCTGAAATTACATTAGTGTCGCAGTCGTAGAGGTTACCGTAAACGTGTTTTCCAACTATTTTACTCATATACTGACCCTTAATCTAATGCTCGAATAGTCAGATAAAATAGGTGTTTATAAAGATTTTCTTAGATGAAATGCTATGATACATTAACATATGCTTAAACATTTTTTATAAACCCCTACTATTGAACTGATGTTTTAATCAACCACATACAACATTTAAATTACTTTGGAACATATGGTATCTAGGAAGAGGGAGTTTTATGGGGTACAATGTGGAAATCATAAGTATAGGTAATGAGCTTTTAATAGGTAAAACAATAAATACCAATGCAGCTTGGCTTGCTAGAAAACTCACATTTCTAGGTTTCAATGTTAAAAGAATAACTACAGTAGGAGACTTGATAGACGAAATAGTTTCTGCCTTAAGGGAGAGTATTAGTAGAAGACCTAGGATCATAATAACTACTGGAGGTTTAGGGCCAACATTCGACGACAAAACAAGCGAAGCACTAGCAGAAGCACTAAATAGGCCATGGGTAGTAAATAATGAAGCACTAGAACTAGTGAGAAAAAAGTATGAAAGCATGGGTCTTAAACTTACACAGCATAGGGTAAAAATGGCTAAAATGCCTAAGAACGCTAAACCACTACCTAACCCTGTGGGTACAGCTCCTGGGATTATGGTTCGCGAAAAAGGAATCATAATAATCTCCTTACCCGGCGTACCTAAAGAGATGAAAGCTATTTTTGAAGAACACGTAGAACCCTATCTAAGAAAAGTTAGGCCTAATATGTATTTTTGTGAAAGAATTGTTAAAGTCAAGGGTATTCCAGAATCTTCTCTAGCACCAATCATCGATAAAGTTATGAAGAAAACTAGTAGAGTTTACGTTAAAAGCCATCCCAAAGGCTCTGAAGGCGAGTTACCTGCGATAGAGTTGCACATAGTGTCTTCAGATACTGTGCCCGAAAAAGCAGAGCGCAACATAGAAGAGGCTATAGAGACGCTACTAAAATTAATAAGAGAAAACTTTCAAAAATTCCAAATAGAATGAGAATAGTTTTGCATATTAAAAATCTAGGAGGATTATCCATTGAGCAAAATTATTAATTCCCTTCAAATAGTTAGGAAAGCAACAGTGAATGGAGAAGTAGCCTTAATATCTTCAGGACCATTAAAGTTAGGTGGTTTTCACAGATCCAGAGTAGGATGCTTAACCTTTGAATACCTTAAACCTCCTAACGCTAAGCTTAAGGAAGCAACACTTGAAATAGCGATGACAACAACAACCGACCCCTCTCATGTTAGATGGAGATTATGGTTCAACAGCTTCCCACTAACAAGAGAATTCAAACCACAAACAACAATCGAACTCAAAGAAGAATACTTTAACAAGGCCTTATTCGATGTTACACCCATACTCTATGCTAGAGAAACAGAAGAGATAAAATTAGCAATAAAGTATGATGGACCCGGAGAAGCCGAAGTAAACCATGCAAACCTTGTTTTGGTATTTGAAGCAAAAGAGGCAAAATCCTCTTACACATACTTCTCCGGCGCACTAATAATACCGCCAAATAGGTCATCAAGGTTTAATGTGCCGCTAGGTGTCATAGATGAGTTTTCAGGGGAGCTTAAAGCTATAGCGTTAACCAAGTCCAAGTATTCGTCAGCAACAATAAGTATTAATGGCGCAAAAGTGTTCTCACTTAACACCTTAAGCAGCCTAGAAGAAATACAGGTAGAGAATATCATGGTAAGGCAGAACAATGAAGTAGAAGTAAGGCATGAAATATCTAAGGAAAATGCTATTAAAGAACCGCTGAATATATCAACGTTCATCTTAGCGTCAACGAAAATACTTAGACCCTATATTAAGATAAAAAATGTAAAAGTAGTTTCCAAAGAAAAAGAACCAAAGCTCATAATAAAACTAATAAATACTGGAATATCATGCCCTGATAAACTATGGCTATTACTAATAGATACAGGCATTATAGTTAATAGATTAAAGCTGCCATGTTTAAAACCAGGCGAAGAGAGAGAAATAGAGTTACCGTTTAAAACACAGTTAAAAGTAAGACAGCACCTACTATCACTGAGAACCGTATGGACTAAGTTGAGCAGAGTTTATTCGGAGGAAGTAAGGTTAACGAAAATCATTACCTCTTAGAAAACTAGAGGGGCAAACATTATTAACAGGACATATTTTACACAACGGGTTTCTCGCCCGGCAAATATTCCGTCCAAAGAGAATTAGTAATAAATGAGCCTTTAATACCTCCTTAGGGTCTATATGTTTTTCGAGCTCTCTCCTAATAATGTCGTAGCTTGAAGAACTTGTTAGACCTATTCTCCTAGATACTCTCTTAATATGGGTATCTATTGGGAGAACAGGTTTTGAAAAGCAGAAACACAAAATTATATCAGCTGTTTTAAAACCTACGCCTGGCATTTTAAGTAACACCTCTCTAGCCTTATCTACAGGTAAATACTTAAGTCTATCTAAACACCCGTTAAAATCCCTAATTATGATGTAAGCTACTTCTTTTAACCACTTAGATTTAACCTTATAAAGACCAGCCGGCTTAAGCGCCTTCTCTAAATCATTGAGGCTAGCTGATGAGATAGTGTAAGGGTTTATTGTACCTAGAATTTTTCTCAGATTCTCTATGGCTCTTCTGACGTTTTTCCAATTAGTATTTTGTGAAATTATTGTTGAAACTAAATGTTCAAAACAACTTTTCCTTCTAACTTCACTTATAAACTTCTCAACAATATCGCCATAGGCTTCTTCAGAGTACTCCAATATTTTCTTTAAAATGTAGCTCAATAAATCTTCACCTTTAATAACTTCCTCGTTTCATCTACTAAGATTAGAATTAGAGATATGAGCATAATAAGAGATAAATCACTTAACGATAAGGGTTCAACATCAAACATTGAAGGTAAACCGTAAATAGCTAGTAGTTGAAGAATAATACTTACTATGAGTGCATAAACCATGCTTCTATTGGATAATATGCCAAGCTTGGTTATAGTGTTTTCAGCGCTTCTAGAACTTAAAGCATACATTACTTGAGAAAATACTATAAATGTAAAAGCTGCAGCTCTAGCATAGCTTATATTCAGAGGTAAGTTGATTAAGTATAAGAACATGGTTATAACAGCCATAATCAATCCTATAAATATAGCATAAGACATTGTTTTCAAAGTGAAAAGTTCTTTAATTATGTCCTTAGGTTTTTTAGACATAATACCTGGTTCTGACGGCTCCAAACCCAACGCTATTGCAGGAAACGAGTCAGTTATTAAGTTCATCCAAAGTATTTGAGCAGGCCTAAATATTAAAGGTAAATTAGCAATTTCGGAAAGCAGTATGGAAGTTACTTCACCAATGTTTGCAGATATAAGGTATCTTATAGGTTTCTTAACGTTGTCGTAGATTATTCTCCCTTCTTCAACTGCTTTAACTATTGTTGAAAAGTTATCGTCTAATAGTATTAGGTCTGCTGCTTCTTTAGCTACATCAGTACCTCTAATCCCCATAGCTATGCCTATGTCGGCTATTTTCAATGCTGGAGCATCGTTAACACCATCACCAGTCATAGCGACAATGTGCCCTCTATTTTTAAGAGCTTTAACTACCTTAACCTTATGGCTAGGAGTTACCCTGGCGAAAATAGCTACATTGTCTACTATTTTCCCAAGTTCTTCATCGCTTATTTCTTCAAGCTCTTTACCTGTAAGTACAAGCTTTCCTTTAACCTCTAACCCTATTTCCTTGGCTATTGCTATAGCTGTTTCCTTATGGTCCCCGGTAACCATAATGACCTTAATTCCAGCCTCCTTAGCTTTAGCTATTGCCTCGTAAACTTCTTCTCTAGGAGGATCCATTATACCTACAAAGCCTAAAAACACAAGGTCTTGTTCAAGTTTTTTAATATCTGGCTCTTTAACCTTCTTGAAGGCGAATGCCAATATTCTAAGAGCTTGAGAAGCATAATTCTTTACTTCAGATTCTATTTGTTTAATTACTTCATCTGCGAGTTTAATTACTTCACCATTAATCATAACGTATTTTGATTTAGACAAAATAACTTCAGGAGCACCTTTACAGTAAACAATAAATTCTTCACTTACTTTATGTACTGTTGTCATCATCTTCCTAGAACTATCAAAAGGAATCTCAAGAACTCTAACTCTAACACCTCTAAGAGAATCTGTGCTAACTCCTGCTTTCTCAGCTAAAATAAGTAAAGATGCTTCTAAAGGATCTCCTATAATTCTTACTTTACCATTCTCTATTCTTAAGAAGGCATTATTACACAAAACAGCTGCTTCAATGAGAAGCTTAAATTCTTCAGGAAGGCTTTCCACATCAACTTCTCTCCCATTAACATGTATTTTCCCCTCTAAACTATATCCTGAACCTGAAACATCAGCTACTAACCCGCTAGGTAAAACTACTTTCCTAACGGTCATTTCGTTTTTAGTAAGAGTCCCTGTCTTGTCTGTACAGATAACTGTTGTAATGCCTAGTGTTTCAACTTGAGAAATCTTCTTAACAATAGCATTTTTCTTAGCCATTCTCCAAACCCCCAAGGCTAGGATTATTGTTACTATCGCAGGTAAACCTTCGGGAATTGCTGCTACGGCTAAGGCAATACTTGTCATTAGAAGTTCAAGTAATGTGCCTAAACCTCTGACGTAGCCTAGGATAAATACTATTAAGACAGATGCTATGAACATGTACCCTAAATTCTTACCTAGCTTATCAAGACTCTTTTGAAGAAAAGTTTTCTCTATGGGTGCTTCTTCAATAGCTCTAGCTATTTTACCTAGCTCAGTGTTCATCCCCGTAGCTACAACAACCCCTTTACCCTTACCTCTAATAACATATGTGCCCATAAATACCATGTTCTTTCTCTCATAAATAGGAGCTTTCGGAGGGACAATAGCTGAAGCATTTTTAAGTACTGGAATACTTTCTCCAGTAAAAGAGGATTCGTCAACATGAAGCTCTAAAGACTCTATAAGCCTAATATCCGCCGGTACCCTATCCCCTTTCTCTACGATAACTAAATCACCTGGAACAACTTGTGAAGCGTCAATAACCTTCAAAACGCCATCTCTAATGACCTTAGCCTTAGGCGTTGTTAGTTTTCTTAAAGCTTCAATAGTTTTTTCGGCTCTATATTCTTGAATAAAACCAAGCAAAGACATAAGCAATACTATGGCAAGTATAACTAAGGCATCCTTTACTTCACCAAGAATTATAGAGAAAAGGGATGCGACAATTAATATTAAAACTAGGAAACTCTTAAATTGGTCAATGAAAATCATAAATGCGCTTCTCTTCTTAGCTTCTTTAATAATGTTAGGTCCATACTTCTTAATTCTATCCTCAGCAATACTGCTTTTTAAACCTTTAAAGGGATGTGTTTTAAACCTAGATAGAACAATGTCTACTGGAATATTCCACCAAGCGTCATTATCCATGCTAGACTACTTACCCCTCTTAAACCTACACTATTTCAAAGAATTAGTACTAATAAATACTTATCCTCTTTATTTAAACACTACTTTTAGATGAAGGTGCTATGTTCTTAAACCTATGATAGATGATGTTCATGTGCTTATTAGGAACTACAGCTTAAATACGCTATAATTAAAAGATTTAGTGTGAGCTAAGGAGGTTTAAAGAGGTGTTTGAAATATAGTCTCTGCTAAGGCTAGATGGAGAAGCAGCGAAAGAATAGCCTTAAAGGTTCTTGAGAACTCAGGTTACAAAATTATTGATGTACACAGGAAGGTTATCATTAAAGGCGTTGAAGTTGCTGAAGTTGATGCTATAGCCGAGGACAGTGAAGGTACTAGATATGCTGTTGAGGTTAAAGCTGGAAGACTTGACGTATCAGGTGTTAGACAAGCATACACTAATGCTAAATTACTATCCATGAAACCTTTGGTTGTTTGTAAGGGTTTTGTCGATGATGCAGCCAAGGCTGCTGCTGAAGAACTGAAGGTTAAAGTTATTGAGTTAAGTGATCAATTTCTTGTTGACGCTGAAGAATTGGAGGTTATTGTTAGAGAATCTGTGGAAAACATTCTTGACGAATACATTGAATCTATACTTACACCGTTACCCGAACTATCTAAGGAGGATCTAGAGGTCTTGAAAGATCTAGCTGAGAACCCGACTATAACAGAAGCTGCTAAAGCGCTAAATACAGATATTCTTGGATTACTGAATAGAGTAAATAGGTTAAAGAGAAAAGGTGTTTTACCTAAAACCAGGAGTTATGGGGATCTAAGGAGAAGATCTAAGATACTTCTTTACAAGTTTATGTTTGAAAAGAGAATAAGCAATGTTGTTGAAAGATTAGAGAAAATACTTTCCTCCATTGAGGAAAAGAGAAAAAATGATGCTTGAAATTTACCAATTCCATCCTAAGCTTAAACTGGTTATTCCGGGATTCCTATTAAAGGACATAGTTAATGAATTTCCTGAAGGAAAACATTATGTATCTCTGGACTTGGGTTTCTCACTAAGTATTATTCGTAAAGTAAAGGATAAGATTTTGTTTGACGGGTTCAATGAAGAACTATATTTAGATCGCATAAAAAAGCTGAGAATAAAAGATGACTCGGTTTACGTAATTGAGGAAGGACATTTAAGAGAACTTTCTCTCTACGGCAACGGCAAGTTTTATAGGCTTACTGCTGTGAAGAACTGTAAAGCCCCTACTTTAGAGATAAGTGGTATACATATGCATAGGATTAAAAATATTTGTCCATGGGACGACTCTTTAAGCAAAGTTAGGTTATTAGGCATTAGGAAAGGCGACTTAGTTTTAGATGTGTGTACAGGCTTAGGGTATACTGCAATAGCTTCTTTAAGATATGGTGCTAGTAAAGTTTACACTATTGAAATTGATGAGAATGTTTTATCCATTGCTAGTTTTAATCCTTGGTCAAAATTTTTAGAAAGCAATAAGATAACTATCTTTCTTGGCAACGCGTTCGACGTTATTGACGTTTTCAAGAACAATATTTTCAATAAAATAATTCATGACCCCCCACGCTTCTCTCTTGCTGGAGAACTATACAGCAGAGAATTTTACCATAAACTTTTCAGAGTAATTAAGCCTGGAGGTGAACTCTTCCATTACATAGGTAAACCGGGAGAGGCTATTGGGAGGAAAAGTATGACTAAAGGTGTCGTAAACAGGCTTAGAGAAGTAGGCTTCATTATTATACGTAAAACAGATTTTGGTGTTGTAGCTAAGAAACCTAGGTTTTAAGCTTCTGTTGATACTTCCTATTGGAGCAGTACATTTTAATATTGAATTCTATTATGAATCAATAAACTTAGCTTTGGGTGATCTCTTGTCAAGCGAAAAAAAGACTATGGAGGAACTTATTGAGGAACTTAGAAAATTAAAAGAGAAAGCTAAGGAAGGCGGTGGACCAGAAAGGGTAAAAAGACAGAAAGAGAAAGGAAAATTAACCGTATGGGAGCGTCTTGAAAGACTTCTTGACCCAGGAAGTTTTGTTGAACTACAACCATTTGTTGTACATAGGAGCACATATTTTGGACTAGATAAGGCCAAGTACCTAGGAGATGGTGTTGTAGTAGGTTATGGCAAAATAGATGGTAGGCTTGTACATGTTTTCGCACAAGACTTTACAGTCATTGGTGGTTCTCTGGGTGAAATGCATGCTAAGAAAATAGAATTCATAATGTCCATGGCTTTAAAAACAGGTACACCTTTAATAGGTCTTTACGATTCTGGTGGGGCTAGAATTCATGAGGGTGTAGCTGCTCTAGACGGTTTCGGAAGAATTTTTAGAATGAACGTTAAAGCATCAGGGATAATACCTCAAATATCCTTAATTCTAGGACCATGTGCTGGAGGGGCATCGTACTCGCCGGCTTTAACGGATTTCATAATAATGCCTAGGAATATTTCATTCATGTTTATTACTGGGCCTCAAGTTGTGAAAGCAGTTACAGGCGAAGAAGTCAGTTTCATGGAGCTTGGGGGGGCTGAAGTACATGCTTCTAAGAGCGGCGTAGCACACTTCATAACAGACTCTGAAGATGAAGCATTTAATATTGTCAGAAAACTTTTATCATACATACCCTCTAATAACATGGAAGATCCACCTTATGTAAAAACCGAAGATCCACCTGAGCGGGAGGATAAAGAACTAGAGACCATAGTATCTACAGATCCCATGGCGCCATATGATGTTAGAGACATAATCCTCAGAGTTGTTGATGGTGGAGAGTTTCTTGAGATCCATGAGAATTATGCTCCGAACGTTGTAGTTGGTTTTGCTAGGTTAAACGGCTATAGTATAGGTATCGTAGCTAATCAGCCAAGGTTTCTTGCTGGATCTCTTGATATTGATGGTTCCATTAAGGCTGCAAGGTTCGTTAGATTCTGCGACTCATTTAACATACCAATAATAATGTTTGTAGATGTACCAGGCTATCTTCCTGGAGTAGACCAAGAACACGGAGGCATAATCAAGCATGGAGCTAAGCTAGTATATGCTTATGCTGAAGCAACTGTGCCAAAAATAACTGTTATCCTTAGGAAAGCATATGGGGGAGCCTATATTGCTATGGGGTCTAAGAGCTTAGGTGCAGACATAGTTTTCGCATGGCCAACAGCAGAGATAGCTGTCATGGGGCCTGAAGGTGCTGTTAAAATAATATTTAAAAAGGAACTCGCTAAGGCGAAGAACCCGGAGGAGCTATTTAAACAAAAACTCAAAGAATATAGAGCCATTTTCGCCAATCCCTATAGAGCAGCTGAACTAGGCTTAGTAGATGACGTTATTGAGCCTAGTAAAACAAGACCTATGCTAATTAAAGCTCTTGAAGCTTTGCAGAATAAGCGTGAAGAATATCCTCTAAGAAAACATGGCAACATACCTCTCTAGGCCGTTACTTGAGAACTAAAAGTTCCTGTCCCTTCTTAACCATGTCTCCTTCATTTACATTTACTTTTAACACTATACCTTCAAATGGTGCTCTTATTTCATTAAGCATTTTCATGGACTCAATAATTACAATAACATCATCTTTCCTTACATAATCGTTTTCTTTAACTTTCAGAGAAACAATTCGCCCACTTATAGGTGCAATTATTGGCTTACCTCCTGCCATGCTTTTATTTTTCGTATTAGCAGTTACGTGAGGGAGCTTAGTCAAAATTTCTCCAGCCTTAGTTATTAGAAGTCTTAATGGTGTTCCATTAACGTAAATTATTTTTGAATTCCTATCTAGAAGCACATTATATCTTTTTTCATTAACTAAGAGCTCCACTTTATTGTCATCAATGTTAATAACCTTGACCTTTACTGTTCCTAGCTTTTCATCTTCTACTAAGTATAGGTTTCTACTACTTTCTACTAGCTTGAGGTTTAAACTTCCACTGCTTGTTTGAACTTTGATTTTTCTTTTCAAAACCCATACCATCTACTATCTTTTTCTCCTAAGCCAAGGAAATCTCGGAAAGTAACTATGTAGGGGGGTTCTTTTCCATAATCTAGCAACGGTGTTACGTGGCTTGCTTGCTAACGGCCTTTTCTTCGAGCTCTCATTAGCTACAACTGCTGCTACAATTTTTGCTCTCTCCTCCATTGCTAACTTTTCAACAAACTTAGGCAGTTTCTCATGCAAGTACAAAGTGTGTATATTGCCTTCAATGAAGTCTTTGTCATTCACTATTTCCCTATATAGTGGAATTGTTGTCCTAACGCCTTCGATTATGTACTCCGATAATGCCCTTTTAAGTCTTGAAATTGCTTCAGCCCTATCGCTGCCCCATACTATTAACTTAGCTATTAGCGGATTATATATTGGCGGGATAGAGTAGCCTTCATAAACACCACTATCGACTCTAACGCCTAAACCTCCAGGTTCATGATATTTTACGATTTTGCCTGAAGATGGTGCAAAATTATTCAATGGATCTTCTGCATTAATTCTGGCTTCAATTGCCCATCCCTTAAGAGATATTTGGCCTTGAGAAATATTCAATGGTCTATCGGCTGCTATTTTAATTTGCGTTTTAACGATATCTATCCCTGTAACCATTTCTGTTACTCCGTGTTCTACTTGCAGTCTGGCATTGACTTCTAAAAAGTAATATTTTCCATCTTTGTATAGGAACTCAACAGTACCAGCATTAGTATACTTGGCTTCTTCAATAAATTTGACAGCGTCCTTGGCCATGGCAAGTCTTTCATCCCATGTTAGAGCTTTTGAAGGAGCTTCTTCTATGAGCTTTTGAAATCTCCTCTGAATAGAACATTCTCTTTCGAATAAATGTATTATATTACCGTAGTTATCCGCTAAGACTTGTACTTCAATATGTCTGGGCTTTTTTAAGTACTTCTCAATATAAATATCTGATACGCCAAATGACTTATCAGCTTCAACTTTTGAAATATTCACGAACTTTACAAGTTCCTGTCCATCCCTAGCTATTCTCATACCTATGCCACCGCCACCGCCAACAGCCTTTATTAAAACAGGGTAGCCTAGTTCTTCAGCTATTTTCTTAGCCCTATTAATATCATTTATAGGTTCTATAGTTCCGGGAATTACAGGTATTTCAGCTCTCATCGCTACTTTCTTGGCTTCAACTTTATTTCCTGCAAGCTTTATGGCTTTGGGTGATGGGCCAATAAATGTGAAGCCGTTTTTCTCCACCAAGCGGGCAAATTCGTAGTTTTCAGATAGGAAACCGTAGCCTGGATGAATAGCGTCAACTTTAGCTTTTTCAGCTATCTCAAGTATACTTGAAGCATTAAGATAATCATCTATTCTATACGCTTCATCAGATAATATGACATGTAAAGAAACTATATCGTACTTCGTATATACAGTAACAGTTTTTATTCCAAGCTCCTTAGCTGCTCTAATAATTCTTACTGCTGTCTCTCCTCTATTAGCTATTAGTATCTTGTTAAACATGTAATTGATTTCCTCATAGCAATATGCTAAATTGCTTCATGGGCTAATAATTATTACTGCGGAGAGATAAATGTGAAATGTAGATATATAGTTAATCTAAGTAAGATGTTTGTAGACAACAGTCGAAAATTATTCCATGCAGGTGCTTATCATGGTTAAGAACATAGCAAGCTTCAAAGCCAAGGATCTTTTTGATAACAAATGTGTCAAGATAAACTTACTGCCTCACCCATTCTTAGATTACTTGCTAGCATTAAACGTAGTGGAAATAGTAAACAATAAAGTTTGTGGGATGTTTTCAGATAATATGGCTAATTTAGAGAAAGACATTTTCTTCAAGAAAATAGGATTTGAGTACATTAAGTACTTTTACTCCATACCTTCAACAATGGACTATGCTAAGAAAATAGCTGATAAGTATAATAGGGCCATAATTTTCTCCGAAATACAGACCAGGGGTAGAGGAAGAGCTGGGCGAATATGGTTATCGCCTCCTGGAGGAATTTGGACCACAATAACGTGGAGTATAGAGAACATGCACATGCTTAACATTTTAAGCTTGGCTATCGGTGTATCTGTAATTAAAGCACTTAGTAATGTGTTGTTGCTGAGCTTTAAACTTAAATGGCCCAATGATGTAATGTTCTCTGCAAAGAAAATTGGTGGAATACTTATTGAAAACATATTTAGAGAGAGAAAAGTTCTAAGCATTATAGGCATAGGATTAAATGTGAATAACAAAATGAAGTTCTCAGGGCTTAGCGGCGTTACGTCGATATCTGAAGTACTAGGTTTTAACGTTCCTAGAGACGTATTACTTAAAGCAATAGCATTGGAAGTAGTTAATACCTTAAGGAGGAAAAATAGAAGGGAAATTATTAATTCGTGGAAGAAAGCGGACATAACCTTAGGCAGAAAAATTATTATTAAACTTAGCCAAGGAGGAATAGTAGAGGGTAAAGCACTAGATATTTCTAACACAGGGGGACTATTGATTAAGGATAATAGTGGGAGAATAATTGAAGTACATTGCGGGGATGTAGTTTATTTAGAAGGTGTTGAGTATAAGCCTATATCCTAATTACTCCTCTATGTTTCAATTTGAATAATTCCTCTCTTATATTCTTAGCTAAGTTATAGCATCCTTCACCCTTCTCTAGTACCCCTTTGAGGATAAGAGATCTAATTATTTTTGCAGGGTTCTTTACGCCTAGGATTTCGAGTTCTCTTAAAGCTAAAAATTCTCCGACCGAAATGTTCCTTATAAAGTATAATACAACTTTCTTCTCGTCTTCACTAGTGATTTCTTTATCTTTCAATGTCTTCAACAATCCGCGGAAGTAGTTAAAGTTTATTTCCTTACCAGACATAGACTGAGAAACCTCTTAACGTAGTCTAATATAATTTGAGCTTATCTAAGTAGATATGAGTTTATAAGTTTCTCCAGTTTATTTACTTACTTCTAACCTTAAACCTGTAGTAGTTACGTATAAGCAGCGCTATTCCACGTCTTATAGCTTCACTTCGCGAGGAAAATAAACCCTCTTCCACAAGTTTGTCAAGTTCTCTGAGAAGTTCTTTAGGCATCTTTACTGAGACAACGACAACTCTTCCCATAATTAATGCCCCGCTGAAGCGATTTCGAATATATTTTCGATAATGCGCATAGTATAAAAGACTATTCCCTTATCAATAGTACCATGTTTTTACATAGGTATGTTCGGTTAATTTAGCGTAGTTCTTATCCCTATATCCTCTGCAAACCTCTTTAAGCGGGCAGCTGTAATAGCCCAATACTTTACATTGATCACATTTAGGTAAGGGTTTAGTACAGCACTTTCTGCCTAAGGACCATAGTAGATCGTCTAGGTATAGTGGTGAAATAGAAGCTTTCATAGACAAGAACTTATACGCTTTCCTTACAGTTAGTCTTATGATTACGTCGTCTTCAAATGTTAAGTGCCTCTTAGATACTATAAGGTTCATTAGCTTCTTACTTAAATTAACTATACCTAGCCGAAAAGCTATTCTCGTTAAGTGGTTATCTACGGGTATTTCAACGTGTTCATGGTCTCTTATCTGTATTATTTTCCTTCTCTCAAGAAACTTCACTAGTAAATATGCTTTCTTCTCTACAGGGTCTTCGTAGGCCTTGAATATTTTTAATGAGTCTACTAAGCCTCTTCCCTTTCTCTTTAAATATCCTTTACTTTCAGCTAGAAGGTTTAGTACTCTACCCTTATACAGTTTTACAAGCTTAAACCCCAAGTCCTTTAAGAGCATAGTTCTTACTTTTATATCCCAAATTTTTGCCCTTCCATAATTGAGCCATGCTTTAACATTTTCTACGGTTATTTTCGCCATATTTTGTGGCGAGAAAAACTCTGGGTTTTTCTTATACTTCGTAATACCTAGTTTGTACAGTAAGTCTGCACCATGGTATACCTTGCCGTTAACTATTTCTTCATAACTTATACCTCTATAGCTAGTTCTATGATCTATAGCTACCATGAACATAAAATACCTCGCTATGTCCTCTAAACTCCCCTTTACCGGGTAGTAATCAGGGTTTGTGAAACTATCTAAGGGTATTTTGAGAAGCTTTAGCCTCTTATATATGTTAGCTACATGTTCCTCATTAACGTCTATCATATGTTTTCGCCTTTATACATGCCTGAGTAGAGCTTGTGAGGTTTTTCTACCAACTTTATGAAAACTATTTGAGCTATCCTAGCATTTTCCTCAATAATAACGCCATGTTCATTATGAACAACTAGTAATATTTCGCTTCTACCATAGTAACCAGGATCCCAAAGAGCGCATCTCACATCTACACCCATTCTCAGAAGCGTTGATCGGGGAAAACACAGTCCTATAGCATCTTCCGGTACCTTTATTATTTCATTAATTAAGATCTTATATGCTCCCTTACTCAAATGCCATTTTCCATTTTTCTTAGGTACTTCTTGAACTTTCGATATTCTCCTATAATCGATACCTAGATATCCGCTTGATATTAGCTTAAAGATTTTATATACAGTTAAGTCTATTCCTGCTGGTTGTAGCTGTTTTTCACTAAAAAGGTTTTTTATATATTTCAGTACTTGAAACCCAGGCATAGCCATTACGTAGTCACCTGAGGATACGGAAGGAGGATATTGTTTAATATTTTATTCTAACATTTCTTTGAGGGTAAACTTTAAATGTTATAGGGGGGTAATCCCCCAAGAGGGGGGTGTTAGGGGGCGATGACGGAACTCGTAGCTTTGCAAAGAAGAGTCTCTGTGCCGAAGGTTGTTGGTAAACACGTTTATGGAGAGCTTTACGACTGTGATGCTGAGCTCCTCAGAAACGAGGAAATGCTGAAGGATATCGTTATTGAGGCTACAAGAATAGGCAACATGACGCTACTTGATGTTAAATCTTGGAAGATTGGTGATGGAGTAAGCATAGTTGCTATAGTTCTTGAAAGCCACATAGCTGTTCATACATGGCCTGAGTTCAGTTTTGCAACAGTTGATGTTTACTCTTGCGGAGAACATACAGAACCAGAGGCAGCTTTTCACTACATAGCTTCAAGTTTAAAAGCTAGGAAAGTCATTAGAGGCTATGTTGACCGCTCGTATCGGGGATGAGTATTACTTTACCAATACTCGTTGAGCTCAATTATTTTTTAAGCTAGCCTACTCGCCTAGAAGCTTCTTGACCTTGCTCAGATAACGTGCCGTTTTAACTACTTTAGGAGAAACTTCTATTACATCCCCCTTGTATATTACGTAATGTTTAATTGCTATTCCTGGAACAAGCTTTAAACACTCCTCAACCATCATGTGTAATTGTACACAATGGGGGCTACCATCTACTGTTAAAACCACTATTTCATGAGGCCCACAAGTTTTCATCATTGTAGCTAGTTTAAAACCTACCATATTCATATGTTCTTCTTCTAAACACACTGCTAAAGGTACGCGGCTCTTAGAGAAAGTTTCTAATATTTCCGGATGTTCGTCTCTTAAGCAAGTACCGTAAATGAGTATTTTCCTAAGTTTCCTTATCATACGTGAACAAGCATTTACATGTATAAGTTTCCTAAAGAGTATAGTCTTTCCAGACATAACATATACCTACATATTAATTCTAAGTAAAATACATTAAACGTAACCTATTTTAAATATCATGTGAAATCCCATGAGAAAGCATTACGATATTATCATTGTAGGTGCCGGTTCTGCCGCATTATTGTTTCTAAATTTTCTTAAAGACCATTTTGATGTAGCAGTCTTTGAGGAACAAAGCAACGTGGGGTTAAGGAGACATTGCACAGGAATAGTTAGTCATAGAGTATTAAGTATTGTAGGTAAGGTTGCCCGTAGAAGCGTTGTTAATGAATTTAATAGACTAAATATCATGGTGGAGTCAGGCGCTAAAGTAACGGTAATTCCGAGTAACCCTGTTTATGTTTTAGACAGAGTAAAATACTTGAGAGAACTGTTTTACAGAGTTCAGAATAAGTTTGAATTTTATTTCGCTAGTAAAGTAACAAACGTGAGATTTAATGGAAAAAAGATTAAACCATGTGTGTTACTCGGTAATAGGATCATTTGTGGCAATATTGTAGTGAATGCTGAAGGAGCTATGCATAGAATAAGGAAGAGCATATTTAAAAATAGTATTATGAGAAAAGCTAAAGTTTATGGTATTCAAATAGACTGCATAGGAAAAACACCACACATAGACGAATTCACAGTAGTGTTTTCTGATAAGTACTCTAAAGGTTTTTTCGGATGGATAGTTCCACTTGATGAGAGCCATGTAAGAATAGGAATAGGCGGAGAAAATGTGAACCAAAATATTTTAAACTCCTTTATCGACTTTGTAAATTCTAAAGGAATAGTTTATGTAAAAGAAAAAGGGAAACCTTTTGGAGGCATAATATTGAAGAACCCTCCTTACTGGAAAGATCACTACAAGAAAGTAGTGATGTTAGGTGATTCAGCTTTCCATGTAAAACCGCTAACCGGTGGCGGTTTATACGTGCATGCATTGTTTGGAAGGGAACTGGCTAATTTAATTAATATGGAATTTAGTGATGTAGAGGATTTACTTAGTAAGTATGAAAGACGTACGGCGAGGTTAAGGTTAAAATTAAAGATCCAAGGAGTAATCTCTCAAGTATTCCATGAGCTATCGTTAAAAGAGAAAGAGAAGATAATTAAGTCTATTGGTGAAAACGTTGAGATGAAAGATGTTGATTACGACTACCATGAAAAGCTCCTAGAAACAATTCTTCTTAGAAAAACTAGTCTTGCATATAATGTTTTACGTACAGCTTTAACTGTGAAAAACATCAAAAACTTGGTTTATAGCTTAAAAATATTCCTTCAATAATACAGGATGAAATAGTTGCTAAGTAACTTGTCACGATAATCCCTATGATACCCGTGATTATTAGTACAACACTTATATTTCCCAGGGGTCTGTTTTTCATTTTTGAAAATATTATTTGAAATAAGCCGCTTTCGATAAGAGATATTGATATTAAATCACCTACAGTTACGGGTATGTACATTACTAGAATAAGCCTCATTACATACTCTGAAGTTCCTATGAACAAGCCCTCTATAAAATATGTAAAGGCAACATACGGTGGTAATAAGGCTGTTATAAGCTCAGATAGGGATCTAAGAAAGCCTATGACTATGATTAGTAAGGTAGCTTCAAGGGTTTTTTCATTAAACCATAGATTTGATGCTTCCTGACATAGCTTTGTTAGAGGGCTTTCCTCAATACTTTTAATAGCTGGTTCTAGAACTTCATGAGCGTATGTTGGGTTTGTAGCAGCTATTGATACGCCAAATAGTAAGGTACTGGAATATGTAACTATAAGAATTACAGGTAAAATTTTTGCTAGGTATTCGTGCTCTATACGTATGCTGTACTCTGTAGTACTCATCTCTCAACCCTTGATACAGACTGTGCAGAGCTTTGACAGCTATGGAATATATGGACATAGGGAATATTTTTACCTGTCTATATTACTTTAACTAAGAGGTTTATGGCGATTCAAGTTGGGAAAGAAAAATGCTAAGTGCGAAATATGTGAGGAACTTGAGGCTGTACATATTTGTAAAATTTGTGGGAGATGCGTTTGCTCAGAACATTTTAATGCTAAGAGGAGAATATGCGTTGTCTGTGAAGAAAGTTTATGCGAAATATGTAGAAAATACTTAGCCATAGGTTCATGCACTAAATGCGGTAGAATAGTTTGCGAAAAATGTTCTAGACAATTAGATCCTGTTAGGCTAGTATGCATTCTATGTTATGGTAAGTAGTAGTCGAGTTGCAGTTAGCTCTCTTGCTTTCCTAAGTTTTCAAGAATACTCTTTAAATACTCAACATTCTTTTCATGTTTTGAACTTCGTCTCCTATCAACATATATTCCTAGTTTTTTCGCTAAATTTAGCGTTATACCTGCTTCTTTAAGTTCAGGTAAGCTAAAGCCTCTTCCCTTCCTCCATTTTGGCGTTGTTTTTCCCCTACTTATTAGTCTAGGTGTTTTAACTAATGGTCTATGCTTCTCCATTAACAGCACCCCTTAGGGAACCTTAAGTTTAAAGTTTTCTTTTACTACATTTAATGCTATACTCGTATTAGTACTTAGGACATAGGGTTTCGAAAGTAAGTTTTTAATAAACTTATTTAGCTCCCCTATATTTCTAAATTTCGCGACAACTATTACGTCAAACTCTCCAGTAACATCATAGACTGCACATACGTTCGGATACCTGGCTACTTCACGTTCAACATCTATTATGTGTTTTCCATCAACCTTTACCAGTATCAGTGCCGTTACATCATATCCTACCTTTGAGAAATCCACTTGTACTGTAAAATCTCTTATAATACCCTGCCCTATTAGCTTCCTTATTCTGTTATATACTGTACCAACCGATACACCTAAACTTCTAGCTAGTTTCCTATACGTTATCCTGGGATTATCGATGAGCTCGTTTATTATCTTCTTATCTAGCTCGTCCAGCACCATTAGAGACACTCCTATCTCTGGAGTTCTAAATTCACATAAATGTTTTATGTTCTTATTTTTATTAATGTTTATAAGGAAAAGAGCCCACTATAGTAGTTATAGTGGAGGGTGAAGCAGGGGTATATGAGTAAAACAGGTAGAGTTAGAATTAGAAGGCTTGTTCTTGACGTTTTGAAGCCTTTAAAGGAACCTTCAGTTGTTGATGTGGCCAAGGCATTAGCTAGGGTTAGAGGAGTATCTGCTGTAAACGTTACTGTTAATGAGGTTGATGTTGAAACTATGGGTTTAATAATCACTATTGAGGGTGAAAACATAAATTTCGACGACATTGAGAGGGAATTAACAAGAGTAGGAGCTGTAATTCATAGCGTTGACCAAGTTGTTGTTGGTGAAAAAATTATTGAATCTGCCCAACCCCCTCAAGCTAGAACCTAAATTGCGGCACGAAGTTTTAAGATACATTATCTTAGGTATGAGCGATGGTGTACTTTTCGCTTTAGGAATACTACTAGTTACACTCAGTTTTTCCGTTCAAGAAGCCGTTAAAGCATGGATCGGTGGAGTAGTAACTGCAGCTTTAACAAACTCTTATGGGGCATATTTTGCAGAAAGGTCGTTTGAGGAAGCCAGGCTTTACGTCCTTGAAAGACACCTACTGAGAAGTTTAAAGGGAACCATAATATCGAAGAAAACTGCTTTTAAAGTACGTGTGAGGGTATTTGCAGCAGGTGCTTCAACTCTTCTTGGAGGCCTAATACCAGCAACACTTTTCTTCACCCTACCTTATCCTTTTAATGCTATTGCTGGTATTGTTTTAGCTCTGAGTACGCTGGCGTTTACAGGTTTCATTACCTCAAGAAAAAAGAGAGTGAAAACGGCGTTCCTATACACGGGCGGGGGAATGCTGGTAGCATTGCTGACCTATGTTATTGGTCAAGTACTCTAACAAACTTTGCTCCCAGGCTTAACTTCCCCATCAACCGTCAATATTCTAGGTACTTCACCTTTTCCACAACCCGCAGCTAACAACATACCTTCGCTTAAATACCCCCTAATAGTCTTAGGCTTTAAATTAGTAACAACAACTATTCTCTTACCTAGAAGCTCTTCAGGAGAATATACGTCACCTAGCCCTGCTATTAATTGTCTCTTTCCTAGTTCTCCTAAATCAACTATTAGCCTTAGGAGTTTTCTTGTACCAGGGATTTTCTCAGCTTCTCTAACTATACCTACCCTTAAGTCGATTTTAGAGAATTCTTCAATAGTAATAGTTCTTTCCAACTATAATGCACCAGACATCACTACGTCTTCTACGTATTCATACTTTTCTATCGTGATACTTAATTTAAACAAGTTAAGATACCTAACTTGAGGTGTATGATGTGAGCACATCTGTTGACTACAACACTTGGATTAATAGGAAACGAGCATTCTTACGGCGTCTCGAAAGAGATCTAGTAACAGGGTATTTTGATATGGAATTGTACACTCTAATTAAACTATTAAATAGTTTCGATGATATGTTCACCTTAAGTAGTTGTTCAGGAAGACTTATGCTATTCTCGTCTAAAAGACCATGGGATAGGAAATCCATAAAGATTTACTTGAAAAAACATAATAAGGCGTGTGTAAGTGAGGTTATTAAAACTTTAGAAGAAAGTAAAGATAAGAACTTATGGTTTGTTTTACAACCTCCTATACTTCACGTATCATGTTTAACTGTTGACAGAGCTCAGGAACTTCTAAAACTGGCGAGAAACGTTGGGTTTAAGCATAGTGGTATAATAAGTTTTGCTAGAACAGGTATAGTTGTTGAGCTTAGAGGTAATGAGCATTTGGAAGTCCCTTTAAAGCTTAAGGGTAAGCTTATATGTAGGAAAACGCGCTTGAAAACATTGGTTAAGTGGGCTAATAGAATGCTTATTGAGTCTAAGAAGAAGATATTTAAATTAGAAAGTGAAATCAAAAGAAACTGGTTAGAAAGGAAAAGGTGATACTGTTGTCTAGGACCGTGAAAACCCCTTTAGACGTAATTAAACCTCTAACTCCAGGTCAAGAAGAATTTCTGAAAGCTTTACATAGTAAGGATTATGACATAGTTGGAGTTTTTGGTCCTACAGGTACGGGTAAAAGCCTTCTATCTATAGCTTACGGTATTACAGAGGTTTTAAAGGAAAAGTATCAAAGGTTTATCATAGCAAGGCCGCTTATAGATATAGTGTTGGAAAAGGAAATTACAGCTGTAGAGCTCGGTAACCTATACTATGATATTATCTCAACGTACATCAGAGACATATTAGCAAGCTTCATAGATTGGAGCATTGTTGAAAATCTTATAAAGAAAGAGAAAGTCATACTAGCCGACATACACTTTCTTAGAGGAAGAACATTTGATAACTCAGTACTTTTCCTTGATGATGCTCAAAACATTCCTCCTGAAAGCTCGTTGGAATTGCTTATGAGAATGGGTAATAATAGTAAAATGATTATTGCAGGAGATCCTGTGTTCCAGAAGAACCCTGAAATAACCTTAGATGGAGCTACGCTTCTCCGTGAAGCTTTAATGGGTGAGGAAAGAGCTATTGTAATAGACTTGGGACTCAAAGACATTGTAAGAGTTGGTGCTAAGAGAGGAATAAAGCTGATATTAGAAGTACGTATGAGAAAAAGAAAACTCAACGATACGGAGAAAGAAATTCTAGATGCAGCTAAAATATACGCTCCTGATGCCGATATAATAACAGTTGCAGAATTCATTAACGATAAGAAACGATACGAAATAATGAGCGAACATACGCCGGATGCGTTAATAATTACAAAAGAAGGGCACTTAGGTAGGCTTATTGGTAGGGGTGGTGAAAGAATAAACAAAATCCAGGAAGAAATAGGGTTAAAATTGAGAGCAATAGAGCTAACGTTAGACTTTAAGGAGTTTATCAGGGCAATTCATCCAGTAAGCTGGATTCATAAGCATGTAATAGACGCTGATTTCGCTGGTCCTTATATGTTGTTTAAAGTAAACAGAGATGACTTTGGACCTTTCGTAGGCCAAAAAGGCTTTCATGTTAAATTCCTAGATGCCGTACTGAGAAAGCTTATGGGTGTAGGTGCTAGAGCATTGGAAGTAGAAGCACCTAGGAGACGTAGGAGAAGGTAGGTAGTGTTTAACTATTTTTCAATGTAATAGTCTAAAACTACTTGGTATTTTCTCGGTCCTACAGATCTTACAACACGACTGGATATGAGCTTATAATTTTCAACGTATTTTTTAAGTTCTTGAGAATAAGTTTTCTCTGCTTTTTCTAAACCTTCCCCTCTATTGTCAGCTCTTATGAACAAATATGTGTGTAAGAACCCTCTATTTTTCAATGATAGAATTGCGTATTTTAAATAGCTAATAGCTAGTTCAGGTAATGGCATAAGTACTCTATCGGCAACATGTACTAATTTTTCTAGTATAATTTCAGCTGCATCACCTAATATTGGAATTACATAATCCTCTACCTTATTTATTCTCACGTTCTCAACCATGTATTTATAAGCATAAGGGTTAATATCTATTGAAAAAACTTTAACGAGTGAAACTTTTCGAGCTATTATTATCGAAAATATGCCAACACCTGCAAACATATTAACAATTGTTTCACCGGGTTTCACCATTTCCGCTATTCTTTTATGCTCATAGTTTAAAGCAGGAGAAACATATACTTTAGTTATATCGAGCTTAAATTTACATCCATGTTCAACATACACTGTTTCACTTCTATACTCTCCAGCTAAGTGAACGTAGTTTCTTAAACGATAAACACCCCTTACTTCAGATGTAGCACACCAGACGCTCTTAACATAGGGTAGTTCTTTAAGTATTTCTTCGCCTATAGCCTTTATGTCTTCAATATTTACGTCAGGAGGTTTACGTATAATAGCTATGTCTCCTACTATTTCGATTCGTGACCACACCTTTTTAGCCTTCTTATCACCTAGAACTTTATGGGCAAGTTTACGAATTAAAGACATACGCTTACCCAATCCTAATCAATCACCTTAGTGGAAGTGCTTTAGTATGTCAGGAAAACTGTATGTTGAGTGGATTCCTAAGAGAGGTTCTTTAATGGTTACGTTTAAACCTTACGAGTTAACTATAGCATTTAAGAATATAGTCTTTATGTTTCTTCCAAGAGAAGCTAGAGTTTCGAATAATGTAAAAGAGTATAGGGGAAGCAAGTACGGTAGAAAACGTTACATATGTGTTAAACTAAGTAGTAGCGTTATCCCTATATCTGCAAAAGGAGAACCTATAGTAAAACCAAGAATTATTGGGAACTTTGAGCTTAGATATACTAATTTAGATTTCTTAAGATTCCTAACCATAATAACCCCGGGCGCTTTTCTATACAACTATGCTATTTTGTTCGATGAAGGATTATGTATTGAAACTTCAGCTAATAAGGAAGTTTATTTTGAAGAAATAAAGGACTCGTTAACTATTTACTTTGTTTAAAGATAGGAAGCTCTTCTAGTTTCTTTGACAAAACCCTTTTAGCCTTTTCAATATCCCTGTCTCCTATTGTAAGTACTTCGCCTCCATCAACTAATACTTCGCCTCTAACAATAACTGTTTCAATATTAGCTCTAGAGAACAGTACTGCAGAATAGTACGCTTTCCTATAGGGCCATCCTTCAGGCGTTTTTGCATTTATAGCAACTATATTTGCATCGTAGCCTGGTTTTATGAGACCATGTTTCTCTATGCCTGGGAATTTAGCTAGGCCTCCTGTGGCCATTTTTAATATTTCGAAAGGCTGAAGTCTGGGAGGAGTACCGTACAGATTGTTTGTTAAATACATTGCCAATCTGGCTTCTGCTAGTACATCCCACTCAGGATTTATGTCTATTCCAAACCCTACTCTTACATTTTTGCGTAACATATTAATTAATGGCGCTATGCCGGATAGTAGCAATGTATTCGATATTGGGCAATGGGCAATATTAGTTAGCGTTTTAGCTACATAGTCTATTTCTCTTTCAGAAACCCAGACTGCGTGAGCTAGCAGCGTTTTCTCTCCTAGAAACCCCATGTCCCTAAGCACTTCTACGGGTCTTTTACCGAACTTCTTCTTAGCGTATTTTACATCCTCTTGTACTTCAGATATGTGCATGTGTATGTAGAAGTTTTGTTCTTTAGCTATAGTGGATATTTCTTGAAGCTGATCAGGCTTAAGAAACCTTATACCGCATGGACCTAGGGAAACTGTTATCCTATTATCATCTACTCCATTCCATTTTTTAAAGAGAACCATATTTTCCTTTAGCGTTTCTTCATACGTTTTTATTTGAGTATCCATTATTGCAACAGAGAGATTAGCTATTATACCTGATTCTTGAACAGCTTTAGCAACGGAGTCCATATTGAAATGCATGTCAGCTACTCCAACAACTCCATTTCTCAATAAGCTGTATATGGCGAGTTTAGCAGCATGGTAGGATTCTTCCGGTGTAAGGGATTTCTCATAAGGCCAAGCTACTAAATCTATCCATTCGTCTAAAGTTAAGCCTAATCCCATGAAGCGGATAAAATGTAAAGCCAGATGATTATGGTAACTTATAAAGCCTGGAAGAACTATTCTACCCCTTAGGTTAAGTACTAAGTCAGCATACCTATAGTCGTGAGGTAACTCACTTACTTTGCCAGCACTAATTATTTTGCCATTGTCAATGTATATGTAACCTTCATCTATTACATCATTTTCGCTTACCATAGTAAGCACTGTAGGGTATAAGAGAAGAATAGACGTCATAAATGTAATACACCTTATACTAAGTTTTTAGAAAAATGTTTAAGCTATATTGAAGCTAATATTCTTTTAATTTCTTCTATTTTCTGCCTATACTTAGATATTTCTGCTTCTAAGTTTGACTTTTCTGCTTCAAGGCTTCTAACTTTCTCTTCCAAGTTCTTCACTTTGTTTTCTAAAGCTGCTTTAGCGCTATGAAGTTTCTCAATTTCTTTTTTTAACTTTTCTACTTCTTTCTTATACGCTTCCTCTGGCGTGATTTTAGCTACTATTTCCGGGATTTCTATTTTAACTCCTTCGCGGAGAAATCTTTGGTAAGTTTCTTGAATCAGTTTACCTGCTTTAGTTTTCCCGGTAAGGTGATTTCTTATTGTGCCTTCGCTTCTACCAAGCTCATCGGCTATCATGGTAACTGTATAGCCTGCTTTAGACCTTGCAAGTGCAGCTGCTGCAACAGCTAAGCTGTCAACCCATGTTAATCTTTCTTCAGCTTTCCTTATTTCCTCTATTACATCAGGTCTTAGTAGTGTAGCAATTAGAAGGGCTGTTTCTAGTTTATGAATATCCTGCTTACCTAAGGGTCTTAAAGGTATTTCCTCGGCCATATTCTTTTTCACCATTGTAATATAGTGGTTTAATGTTTTAAGTATTTTAATCTCCGTAAACTAAGTTGAGGCTTAACGAAATGGTGTTTATTGAACTACGTATAAAAAACATCCAAAAACCTAGATTTAGAGAGAAAATATTAGGATACATTATTGCTGAATACTCAATATTTAAACTGGGGTTAATGTGTTACGAAGATATACCGAGAGGCAACGTTTTCGAGCTATTCACGTTAGTTGATAGATACGATGACTACCCGCTATTTAGATATACTGAAGTAGAGGGAGATGCAGGGTATGGTACATTACTTGGACAGACAAAATACTTTAACGAGCTACGTAAGTTAATCCCTAAATTAAAATACTATGTAAGCCCATGGAATACTGTGCTAAGCCTCATATCCTATGTTGAAGGTAAAGTATTTGATAGTGAGAGTTTCAAAAAGAGAATAGCCATTAAGGACAATAAGTTTACTAGAGGGTGGAATAACTTCTTTACGACATTCGATCAAGAAGTCTTCGAAAGTACGGTAAAGAAAATAGGGATTTCATTTATAGTTAAGGTTATTTAAATTCTTAGGATAGTATGAGACCTCTGCTAAGTTTCTCACGTAATTCATTAAATATTGAAAGTGCTTCTTGCTCATATGGTATACCGTTTCTGGCTCCTTTCCTACCTACTTTAATCCCGGCAGCTACGCTTGCAAAGAGTGCTGAGTCCCATAGACTATAGCCTTTAAGTAACGATGCCGTCAATGCAGCTGCAAAAACATCCCCAGCACCTGTAGTGTCGACGACCTGTTTCGGTTTATATGGTGGTACTCTTATTCTCGCATCACTTAACACTATGTATGATCCTTTAGAACCCATTTTTACAACAACGAGTTTAGGACCATATTTCAATAGTTGCGATGCTGACTCGGGGTCTCTTGAACCTGTTAAGCATTTTAGTTCTCTTAAATTCAAGTACAGTATTTTGACGTGCTTGAATATGTTTATGAAACCTTTTATACCGTATTTACAAACTATCGATCCCGGATCATAGCTGAATGCAGCATTATATTTTGAAACTATTTTAGCTATGTCTTCAGCTAGTTCCTTCCTTATGCTAGCTGCATGGACTATTTTTGCTTTCGAAATATATTCTTCATCTAAATCGTCTCTTGAAATGTAGGCATTTGCACCTCGGTAAGCTATCATTCTCCTGATGCCATCTCTAGTAACTATGATGAACACTTTACCCGTTGGATATCTACTATCTATTTTTAAGTGAGATATGTCAACTTTTTCCTTTTCAAATTCCTTTTTAATAAATTCTCCAAAACTATCGCTGCCAATTCTCCCTATAAACCCGCTCTTAACGTTTAACCTTGAGAGAGCTACTGCGTAGTTTGATGCAGAGCCTCCAGCTGAAATTATTGTATCGTAAGCTTCTACTGCCTCGTCTTCTGCAGGAACTTTTTCAACATACATTATTATGTCTACATTAGCATTGCCTATAGCTATGACATCTGGTACCAATCTTCATCCTCCTCTCTTAAAGAATACTTACTTATAAAGTAGTCTTGAATCACCCATCCAAACTTCTCGATTAATATGAGATATGCTGCCTGGGGCGGTATAAGTCCTTCCTCTGTTATAATAGCATCTATGTATTCTGGTGGAGTTACGTCGAATGCTGGATTTCTTACGATAACGTTCGGATTTTCTTTCAAGAACTTTTCATCAACTATTTCTCTTGGATCTCTCTCCTCTATCTCCACGAGCTCCCCTATTACTGTAGCTGGACTGAACTTGTAAGTTTCAGCAGCTACAAAAACCCTTACTCTAGCCTCATGCGCTGCTAGTGCTATGTTTGAAGTCCCTATTTTATTAACTACTGCTCCATTAGCTGCAACGGTGTCGGCACCAACAATTACCTTATCTATTTTCTTCATAACATATCTTACCGCAGCATCAGGTATTAGCGTAACATCTATGCCCTCAGCTAAAAGCGTTTTAGCAGTTATGTGACCTTGGAATTTAGGTCTTGTTTCTGTGGCATAAACTTTAATATCCTTGCCTTGCCTATGCGCATGTATTATAACTGAAAGCGCTGCAGTACTGTTACAATGTGTTAATATTGTTTCTCCACTTAGAATTCTTCTTGAACCTATGAACCCTATTTTCTCTGTTGCGGTTAATGAGTAGTTTATAAAATCATCAGCTGTTTTCTTAACTATTAGCTTAGCCTCATTTACGTTCACTGGTCTTTTTCTTCTTAGTCTCGAAGTAACATACATAACAGCGTTAGGTAAGGAAACAGCTGTAGGTCTTGTTCCTAAGAGTATTTTAGCTACACTATCTACGTAAGTTATAAAAGACTCTACGTCTGCAGGTCCTTCGTATTTTTCAGCAGCAATTTTTAATGCTTTAGCTGCTGCTCTAGCTATTCTACCTGCTCCTCTTATCTTCATACTTCTTATATCATCTGCTATTTGATAAACCTCTTCAGGACATTTCATCTCATGCACTTTTCGTTACCTCCAATATATTGCTTATTATTTCGCTAACATCTGCTGCCTTAGGGGGCCATGTCCTTAAAAGATCACGCATAAGTAGCGGTATGGCTTGAGGAGCTATTACCCCATACTCTGTTATTATGGCATCTACGTACTCTGGAGGTATGACATCTAATACAGGTATTTCTGTTTTAATACCTCCTATTTTCTCCTTTACTTCTCCGGGTAATATGGTTTCTTCAGGTGCTTGAGGTATCCTAACGAGTTCTCCAAAAACTGTTTCATAGTTGAATTTGAGCGTTGATGCGGCTACGAAAACCCTAACCCTAGCTTCATGAGCTATTAGGGCCATGAGCGACGAGCCGACTTTACTAATTACTGCTCCATTAGCTGCTACAGCTTCTGCTCCCAGAAGCACCCTAGTAGTATACTTCATGAAATATCTCATGGCCGAGTCTACAATTAAAGTTACCTTTAGCCCCAATTTGCTTAGTTCAGAAGCAACTATTTTCCCATCGTCGCCTGGCCTAGATTCTGTAACAAAAACTTCGAATTTTTTACCTTGTTCCAAAGCTTTTTCAAAAATCTTCATAACTGTCTTACTATAAGCAGAAGTCATTATTATGTCTCCTGGAATTATTCTATTAGCACCTATGGTAGCTATTCTTTCTATGCTGTTCGTCATTCTACCTTTTATTCTCCTGATCTTGTTCAGTAATGCTTCCTTGGCTTTGGGCAATTTAGGCTTACTATTAACTACATTGTTTAATTCTAGTAAAATGTCCCTAGAACAGTTAATTAGCATTGCAGCTGTAGGTCTAACCTTAATTACTTCATTTACCATATAGATAATGTCTAATACTAATGAGTTAAGATCTTTAGACTTCTTAATTATGCACTCTAGAGTATTAAGAGTTTCCTCAACTAGCTCTGTTGAACTTCTAATTTTCCAAGATATAATGTTACTGACAAGTTTCGAAACTAAAGTTTTTGCTTCCATATTTTCATCCTTAAAGCTTACATGGTTAAGGAAGGATAGAAATACTTCTTGCCTTTTTTTGTCTTTATATTATCCCACCCGTAAAGTATGCGGACAGCTTCATTAGCTACTTTTATAGCATCTTCTACGCCAGCATCTACAATGAATTCGTCAGTTACCCTATTGGCTACTGCAGCACATACACTACCAGCTCTGGCACCATAAATGTTAGCTAGTGTAAATATTGTAGAAGATTCCATTTCAAAATTTAAAACATTTGCTCTTTGAAGATCAGAGATTATGTTTTTCATCCAGCTTAACATATAACCCTTAAACCCGGGTCTACCTTGTCCAGTATAGAAAGAATCCGTGGAAGCTGATATGCCTACGTGATATTTTACTCCTAAACTTTCTGCCGCTTCAATAAGTGCTAAAACAACTTCATAGCTGGCGGCAGCAGGGTACTCTGTAAATACGTACTGCTTACTTGTTCCATCAAGTCTTACAGCAGCTGTAGTAATTATTAAGTCCCCAACTCCAATGAACTTTTGAATAGCCCCCGTAGTACCTACTCTTATGAATGTGTGGGCACCTACACGTAAAAGCTCTTCAACAGCTATTGCAGCCGCCGGCCCGCCTATACCAGTACTTGTTGCAGATATGGGAGCTCCTCTATACTTCCCGGTGAAAGTTACGTACTCTCTATGCTTTGCTACTTCTCTTTTCTCATCCCAGTACTTGGCGATTCTGTAAACTCTTCCTGGGTCTCCAGGCAAAAGAACATATGGAGCTACATCTCCAGGTTTGCAGTGAATGTGGTATTGTTTACCCTTCTCTGTTTGAGGCACTGCTGCAGAAACTATTTTCTCCTTAAACATTGTTCACCTCAATTAAGCTTTAATATACTATATGCGTTGAAAAGCTAAATACTTCTCTCACAACAGTAAATATTCTAGGAGATGATGAACCTTTCCCTCTCTGAGCGAAAGCCGATGATATAAATGGCCGCAGCTGACCAGTAGGGTTTTAAATAATGTCTAAAGTAAGAATAATTGACGGCTATAGGAGAATTCTTGCTGTTCAAAGAGAGTACGTAGAGGAACTTAAAGAATACAATAACTTAGTTAAGAAGTTTGGATTTTACTTAAAACCAACACACGTAGTCAGTGTGAAAGGTAAGAAGTATATTTATCATGGTCGCTACTGGTGGAAAATAACCTACGTTAGAGAACATGGAAAAACTAAGGTCAAGTGGAAATATGTGGGTAAAGATGTTCCCAGAGGCCTTCCTCAACCCCCTCGCAATCCTCTTAAAGGGTTAAACTATATGAGAGAAGGAAACGATGTCATTCTTAACCTAGACTCCTTCTCAAAATTTAAACACATATTTTACGGATTAAAACTAGTTATTAAGGAATAGTTTAGAAGCCAACATAGTGTATTATGTTTTAGAGTTTTTATTTAAAGCTTTTATACTCATACATTTTTAGAAATACTTGAAACGGAATTTAGAAACCAAGGTGTATGTGTATATGCCTAGAAGAAGAAAAAGTTTCTGGGACATTTTTGACGAATTTTTTGAAGACATTTTTGAAAACCTTGATAAGGAGTTTAGAGATTGGATGAGAAGAATAGAGAGAATGGAAGAATTAGCTGAAGAATTTGGAGAAAGAAGAGTATATGGTCCTTACGTTTACGGTTTCAGTATAACCATAGGCCCCGACGGTAAACCTATAATTAAAGAGTTCGGCAATGTTAGACGTATTGCAGGCAGACCAAAGATTTCTGAGGAAAGAGAACCTCTTGTAGATGTTATAGAGGATAAGGATACAATAACAGTTGTTGCTGAAGTTCCCGGAGTGAACAAGGAGGATATAGATGTAAAAATTAAGGGCAGGACATTAGTAATCTCAGCAGCTAGTGGTGATAGGAAGTACTATAAAGAAGTAGAATTACCTGCTGATGTTAAACCTGAAACAGCTAAAGCAAACTATAGAAACGGCGTCCTTGAAGTTAAAATAAAGAAAGTAAAGGAGGAAGCTGAGGAAGGATTTAAAATTAGGGTAGAGTAATTTTAGTGCCCAAGCTGTTTAACTATGAACAGACAAAGTTCTAGGAAAAGCGTGAAAGTACACATAGACTTTACTAAATACCCTTTTTTAATTCAACCTACACAATATTTTAACATAAAGTATAATGTGAAGCTAGGTTTTATAGAGATCTTAAAAACCATGGACATTGAAAAGTTAAAGAGAAGAGTAAGAGAGAGAATTTTAGGTGCAATAAAAGGAAAAATACCTGATCCCTTCGGAGTATCTGATGATGAAGAAATTGCAGCATACTATTTAAGCATAATTGTACTATCCATTATCAATGATAAATGGCTTATCAGAAGGTATGCAGTAGCTGAAGCTGAAAGAATAAGGAAGTACTTGGTAAGCGAAAGTAATGATGTTTTGTCCGTAATAGCAAACACATTAGGAATATTGCTAGATAATATAGAGCAGAGACCTTTGAGAATTCCTTACTTTATCAGTAAGGGAATAATATATGATGTAAAATATGTATTTAGAGTTCACGTTAAAGATTATCTTAAGTCCATAAGGCTTCATAGCGACCTTTCTTGGAAACTAGTTAATCAAATAGTTTCAGAAGGATTTGTTTACTTAACCAGGGAGAAGGTTATTAGGTATTTGGTTGAAATCATAACTAATATTATAGAACGTCAAGTTAAGCCCTTAACTAAGGAAGAAGTACCTAGCTTAATTAAGGAAATCTTAAGTGACGTAGAAGTAGAAGTGCAGAAAATTAGGAAAGAGCACGCACAATATGCACTCTATGCTAGTATGAGAGAGAAATTTGATGAACTCCGAAGTTTAGGAATTATAGTTTTTGAAGCTTTTCCCCCATGCATCAAAGCCCTATATCAAGATGCATTAGATGGTAAACATCTTTCACACCATGCTAGATTTGCTTTAGCCACTTTTCTCCTCAACATAGGATTAGATGTAAACTCTGTTGTTAACGTTTTTAGGAAACTGCCAGATTTTGATGAAACTATTGCCAAATACCAGGTTGAACACCTTGCAGGCTTAAGAGGTTCTAGGAAAAAATATAAACCCTACAATTGCGATACTATGAGAACACTTGGTCTATGTATCGAAGAATGTAATGTAAAGAACCCTTTAGTAAAGTATTATAGGAATGTGCTGAAAATTAAGCGAGCTTAAAAACTATTCTTTCGCAACCTGACATCCTATCGCCCTTTCTAACCCAAATGAAGAGTTTATTGTTGCTTACAAGGTCATAGTCTCCATCAACGTAAACTTCAAGTATTTTGGTTCGTTCCGGGAAGAACCAATATACTTCATAGTCGTACTCTGCTACGGTCTTATCATAGTAGTCCTCAAAGATGTTAATGCCCCTCTTTAATGCTCCTTTAAACTTTATGAAATATACTATGTAAGGTAGATCAACGTACCCTATAAAGTCAATATTTATAAACTTAACGTCTAAGTTTACTTGCTGACCGTTTATGAGAACTTTCTCTTCTCTCAAGATTTCCTTAATAACAGAATATAGCCTGTTAATTTCATTATAATATTCACGGGGTTTATGGAGAAGCTTGTAAAAATACTCTTCTGGGTCAAGATATTGATATTTCAATATTTGATTGAAAATACCGTTCCGTTCAACTATAAAGTAGGACTCGGCATGTATGGGTATAATACTACTTAAATTGTTCAAGAAGAACCACCAAAGAGAGTGTTGATTGGGATGTATGATGCTGCCTAGGGGTGACCTCCGTGTTCATCCCTACCCTTGCGAGGTTAGATCACACGGTTCTATTTCTAGAACAATAATACTGGGTTTTATTATATTTTACCTATTTTCCACCTTAGTTATTATGTTTCGTGTCTCCATGTTTTCCGGTATTATTTTTACCCATATTGGTCTAGGATCTCCTGTAATTCTGATTAATGCTTCTCCTGTTTTTAACCATGTCATTCTCTCTTTCTCTTCCTCATTAAGTTTCATGTACTTAGCTACAGCTTCTATATAGTCTTTGCTGTTAGAGCCAAATACTATGATTGTACCAGCATTATCAAGTACGTCTTTCGGGAAATCAGTAATATCCTGTGATGCAAGGGCTACGGCTAAGCCGTATCCTCTACCTTCTTTTACTAAGCTTCTAACTATTTTCGAACTTGACTTAGTGTCAGTTAATCTCCAAGCTTCATCTATGAGAACTAAGTGCCTAAGCTTATTTGTTGGCGTCAATGTTAGCATGTAATTGGTAAGTATTTGCAAAATTGCTAATGCATATACTTTTCTATATTCTTCAGGTAGCTTGTATAGGGCAAAAATTACAGGTTTCTTCACTATGGAGAATACGTTGTTGTAGTTACTACCTAAAAATACTTTACTATTTAATTGTTCTATTTTCGTAAGTAGTGTGTAAAATTTTAGCTCAAGTTCAGGATTTGAAGATTTTTCTTCTTTAATTATACTTATTAGAGTTTCCAAGTTGGGATGTTGAGTGCGTTCATACGATTTAAGTATCGACATGTAGAGTATATATTCTTCAGCAGGTTCTAAGTCTGTTAATGCCTTAATAAGGTCTACTAATTGTTTAGCTCTAAGTCTTGGACTTGTAAACCATGGCAACATTAAATTAACTGGTGTTTTCTCAGGGTCTACTATTGAAACGCCTATAGTTTTACTTAGCCCAATAAATTCTCCTCTCAAATCCAGAACCCATATAGGTACATCGTATTGCCCAATAACCCTCTTAGCTATTGTGTATAGTAATGTTGTTTTACCTCTACCTGTAGGTCCAACAATAACCATGTGCTTAGTTAAGTATTTTTCGAAGTCGTAAAATACTAGCGTTCCATAGTCTATATCTTCACCTATAAATATTCCCCCACCTGAAATCTTTGGTCTTTTAACATACCCTATGGGTGTTAGGAAACCCAAGTTGGATTCGAGCACGGTTATAGGTTTACTTTCACCTAGAAGACCATGTGTTATAGCTTCTAATACTTCCTCTTCAGATGCTCTCTTCAACTCTAGTCCTAAACTCGCTTTAAAAGTCGATGATAATGTTTCACCTTTCCTTTTTAGCTTCTCGTAGAGTCTTCTAACATTTTTGTCTTGCGCTGTGGCTACTAAATACATTTTCACATTGACTGGCGTTTCTCCTCTACTTATTCTATTAAATAATGTTTCAAGTTTCTGCAGTTTTCTCTGGACATAGGGGTTAGCAGGATCCGCAGAAAGCAACACTTTATAGTTAGTTATGGTGCGCTCAAGATTTCTAATGTACTTCCTCACATCTCCGCTCTTTTTAATTAAAAGTAGAGAGGTATTATCTTCAGATGCAACTATAAAGTTAGTGAAAGCTCTTATTTGCTGCAGTAAGAAGCTTTGGGATACATCGGCAAACGTATATGGTATTTCGCTTACCGCATATACTACTGCTCCTTTGTATACATCTTTGCTGGGTATAATCGCTATGTTCTCTTCAACATGAAAATCGTTTATGTCTTTAATATTCCTTCCTCTAAATCTAATGCTTAGCAGTCTCCCAAATTTCCCTTTACCTATCATCATTAAAGATGCGGCAATAATTGTTGGGAGCACCAGTAAGACTAGGTAATATGGATATTCGAGAAAGCGAATACCAGAAATGTATATGAAAACAGTTAGGCCTACTGTTATAAGCACATATGGTATTACTTTATTACTTTCCACTAATCTCACCTCTTACTATGTTCCTGTAATAAGTTAAGATAGCTAATACGGGGAAAAATATTAGAATAGAGAGCAGTATTGATAAGGATAAGTCTATTTGGTTTAAATGCGTGAGCACACTGTATACTACAAATATTATGGTAAGGATATACATTATTATCATAGTTTTAAAGGGTTCCATAATATCACGCTCAAGTTTTTATAGGTAACCGCACTCTTCTACCACCAATAACGTATGCTAAAGAATAAGTTGACATTATGAGAATAGAAAGATAGGTTATTGGCAGCATTATCCATTCGAAAATAGCACTAGCTATGGTTCTACCTAAATCCTCTAAATTATTTATGTTTCCTGATAGAGATTCTAAGTAGCCCCTACTGCTTATTTTTGGTTTCTTTATCTGCTGCTTAGGGTTAATGAATATTTTTATCTCATACAAGCCTTCCTCTATAGTGACGTTGTAAATGTAGAAGTTAATTTGGCCCCACTTCCTCACCTCAGTAGGACTTTCTAACTGCACATTGTTAACCTTGATTTTGCTAACATTGTAGTCTTCATGTACAATTGTAGTCAATATTGATGATTTACTTGCATTAAGCTTCAACGCTACCTCGTTCTCATTTTTACTAATTTTTAACAAGCTTATGGCTCCAGTATCGCTTAACTTAATGATGAAATATTCATCTACGATAATAGTGTCTTTCATTCTCAGCTCGATAAAGTAGTCGGCGTTAGGGTCTTTGAAAGGATCATATATGAAGTCCCTTTGCGGATCTATTATTTCTAATTCTGGAGATAGTTTTGTACCACAATAAACCACCTTTAGTTTTAACGGTATACTATATGGAAGGCCTCCACGCGGTCTACCGGCATCAAACCAACCATTATCCAAGGTAATATATGATGCTGCAAAGACTTCTTCCCCCCCATGTCTCGCATACCATTTTGTAAGCGCTCCAACTATTGGATGTCCTTTTATATCAAGTATTTGTCCTTTAACAAAAGCTATTCCCCATTTTTCAATATTTATGCTGCCTATTCTCTCAATAACTTCACTGATGTTTTCCTCAGCACTTTCAACAACAAAGGCTTCAGCAAACGCAGGCAGTAACGGTAAGGCAAGAGAGAAAATTATCGACATGGCAATTAAAGATGCTCCCGCACCTCTTGTTACTCTGAAAGGTACGGAATATAGTAACACACCTATAACAAGTATTTTTGCGAAGAATTGTTGGAAAATGAGGCCTAGTATGAAGAGAAGCTCAAGAACAATTAGCGTATATGTTGCTAAACTTATTATAGGGCCAAGACCTGCCGTAGATAGTGCTTTCATGCCTGCACTAGACAGCATCGTAGAGAAGGTCATAAGAGTAGAAATGAACGAACCCAAGATGGCAATTCTACCTGTAATCCATTCAAAATATAGTTGCCAATCTACATTCAATATAGAGCCAAGATAGTTCACCACTTCGATTATGGAGGAAAACATAAAGATAAGAATAGATGCAGCAAGAGCGTCATAAATAAGCGTGGGAGCCCATTTCTTAATACCCCACCATGGTATAGGTAGAGCGTAAATAAGTACACCTAAGTAGTATGTAAGTATTGCCAACGAGTACGCTAGTATAAGAAACTGATCCATGATACTTCCCATGCTCGACTTTCTAAAATGCTGAAGCCAAGTATTTGATAAGTGCGAAAATACTAGTACCTATGGCTAGCCAAAAAGCTCCCATTATTGCGTCTTCAACCATGTCCTGGCCGAATCTTTTAACTCTATATATTGGGATAGGTGAGCCCTTCAATAACCAGCCTATAGCCCATGATAGCATGAATAAAGCCCAAGCTGCCGTAATGACTCTTGTAGTTAAATCGCTAATTATACTGTCTATACTCACTCTCTCACCCATAAAAATATAGGGGGTTTTAAAAGAAACCTTGCGGGAACCTTAAAAACTACTGAAGAAACACTATACCAAAAATACTTTTATATTATATACTACGGTATTACTTTTAGGTGATATTCTAATTGTCGACCATATGGCTTGACGATACTGTTGTTGTAACTTTTAAGCTAAGGAGGGAAATCCTTGAAGAACTCGATGAACTTGTCAGGAAAGGCTACTTCTCAAGCAGAAGCGAAGCAATAAGGAAAGCTATAATAGAGCTATTAAATCATTATAGTGAGGAAAGAAAAGGTACTGTAAAGAAAGCTCAATTGAAAGCTACTGCCTTAAGGTAATCAGTTTTCCTCGAAGTCCAACTCTTATACTTGACAAAGTAGGTTTTCTAAGTTTCGAATTACATTTAGGGCAAACACCACCATACCAGTTCATTATCTCACTAGGTGTTGGCAGTCCATAGTAATCTTGCCCTACTCTCTCAAACCGGTATAATATAAAGCCACAGTTTCTGCAAAGATAAATAACAGGCATAGATATCACCTTAGTGTACAACAGTTTTCTGTGAAGCTAAAATATATACCTCCTTTCCCTAAGTAATACCCATTAACATCTTTAATCATATATTGAAAAATTCAGAGCAAATATTCAATGTGAAGTTTAAACATATACTTCAGTAATACCTATGATTAAATATAAATATGACTAAAAAGGAATTTAAACAAACCATATATTTATAAGTCTAAAACCTATATTGTCAATACTTCGGCCTAGTATGGTAAGGTGTGTATTAATGTTCTATGTGTCTGAAAAAGCTACTTTAGGCAACGTAATACTAGAAGGCTATGTAGTTATTTTAGGTGAATCTGTAATAGGGGAACATACTATATTGGGAAATAATGTTATTGTAGGTTATCCTGCGAGAAGAAAAATCATCAACGTATTAAAGAAACTGCCCAAAATGAAACCATTTAACCTATATAATGAAATAAGTAAGGGATCAAGACTAGGTGAAAAATGTATAATCAGAGCAAACACCATAATATACGAGGAAACAGTACTAGGAGATAATGTGGAAACAGGTCATAACGTCCTTATAAGAGAACATGTAATTATAGGAAGCAATACGAAAATAGGTACTCAATCAGTAATCGACGGTTACGTAACCATAGGTAATAATGTTAGCATACAGTCAAATGCCTATATACCACCTAAAACTACAATAGGAAATAATGTCTTTCTAGGGCCGAACGTGATCATAACTAACGACAAATACCCTCCAAGTAGAAGACTATGCGGGGTGACTATAGAGGATAACGCAGTTATAGGCGCTAATGCTGTTCTTATTGCGGGAATAAAAATAGGCAGAAACTCCGTAGTAGCTGCTGGAGCAGTTGTTACAAAGAGTGTACCTGAAAACGTTGTCGTAGCAGGTGTTCCAGCAAAAATAATAGACACCAGAGAAAACTATGAGAGGAAAAAGAGAGAATATGAGAGGAAAAGTTAAGTGGTATTCAAAAAATATTGGCCCCTAACATCAAGAACATATTGGTGCCCTACGTGTAATGTCCCCCTTTTAAGTAGCCGATGTTATAAATGTGGTGGTGAGGGTTACGAGATAAAACTCAGAGAACCCGGAGATGTTAGAATAGCATTTGAACATGACATAAGTCAGATTCTAAGCTCATTGAACATCAGAGAAAAATTAAAGACCAAGTTCTTCTATGAGAAAATAATCTTGCTTAATAAAACAACACACATAGATGACGCTAAGGAGGTAATAATTGACGGTAATATTTTCGGCATAATGTTATATAACCCATTTGAGAACAGATGGGAATTTAGGCCATCATATTATGGTGCTTTAAAACTAATTGAGGAGAACAGCATTGAAACAGTAATTGTCCGCGGGAAAGTGAAACCAACACAAATAATAGCCTCGCCCACTCTCTCGGAAAAACGATATGTAGTACTACTAAATGCCAGAGAAGAACCTATAGGGCTAGCTAAGGTAGTGTCTTATGGTAAAATGAAGGTAGTTAAAGTATATAGGCGGAAGTTCTACTTTGAAACAAGCGCAAGAAAAGCAACCATAGAGGATGTAATTAAGGCAAACGAGGAACGTCTAAATAGTATGGTGCAGGAGGCTACAAAGTTTCTTGAAAAAATACGCGCTAAGATTTCTAAAAGAATCTTGGTATCGTTTTCTGGGGGTAAGGACAGTTTAGTCTCACTACATTTAACTTTACAAAGTTTGGGGGATTGTCCACTTCTATTTAACAACACGGGTATTGAACTCCCCGAAACCATAAGAACAGTGCATGAAGTAGCAGACCGTTATGGCTTAGACTTAGAAGTAGCTGATGCAGGAAACGCTTTTTGGGAGTCCGTAGGTTTCTATGGGCCGCCAGCAAGAGACTACAGATGGTGCTGTAAGGTAGCGAAATTAGTACCACTAGCCAGGAAAATGCTTAAAGACTATCCTAACGGAATACTCAACATAGTGGGTCAAAGAGCATACGAGTCTCTCGATAGGGCAAGAAGCCCAAGGATATGGAGGAATAAATGGATACCGACAATAGTAAGTATATCTCCAATTCAGTATTGGAACCAATTAGCTATTTGGCTATATATCTTTAAGAATAAGCTCCAAGTAAATCCGCTATACTCCATGGGATTTGACAGAATAGGTTGCTACATGTGCCCAGCAAGTAGACTAGCAGAGTTTGAAGTAGTAAAGAAAACCCATCCCGCATTATGGGATAAATGGGAGTCTTTCCTATACAAGTGGGCAAAAAGAATTAATGCTCCAAAGGAGTGGGTAACTCTAGGTTTGTGGAGATGGCTTGGGCCAGCAACTCCTAAAAAACTCTTGGCCAGAAAACATAGGGAATTTATTGAGAAATGGCGTGAGCAATATAGAGCATGGCTTGACATGTACGTAGTTAAAACCAATATTGATAATGAAGAAGCCAGCATACTGTTTTCTAAGAGCATTGATTTGACCAAAGTGGAAAAGGCCTGTAGCATACTAGGAAATAATGTGGTAAGGAAAGAAGAAGTGTTAGTAGTAAAAAATGATAGTAGAGATGCGAAATTTACCTTCAACAAGAGAGGACTGTTGATAGTTAAAGCAAAGAATAATATAGTTGAGGAAACATTGGACGCCGTTAAGCTCACTTATAGAAGCATGTTCTGTACGAAATGTCTATCCTGTGTTACACTATGCCCCACTGGATCAATAAGTATATCTAAAGACTATGAAGTTATAGTTAACTCCACAACATGTATTATGTGTAGGATATGTTTAGATATATGTCCAATAGCTGATGTCATGGTTGAGAAAATAGTAAATGCGTTAATCCTAAATAGGTATGATGCGTGGAGAAGAGAAACTAGGAGGAAAAGAGAAGAAGTAGCTAAGTTTTTAGAAAAGCTATTAAGGGTAAGGTTAGCAGCTAAATGTCCCAATATTTCCTAGTCCTTATAAAATCCATTTCAGCCTTAAGTAATGCTTTGTAAAAGTTTTCTTCACCATAAACTATCTCACCTAAAACCCTAGCAGCAGTTTTTGGACCTACACCATACGTTGAAAGAGCTATTACTGCGTATTTTCCAAATCTTAGAACAAGGTCAGCTTTAAGTATCTCATCTTTCAAAACATTTTTCTCAAAAGAACTCAGTTTCAAGCCTCTCGCTCTTTTCCTAATAATATTCTCTGCTTCAACATCATTGGGTGAAAGCACGGTCAAGAACCCGGCTCCGCATTTTCTACATTGCAATCTTTCAGGAAGATCCCTTACTCTAACATTGTTAAACACGTAGCCGCACTTAACACATACTAGTTTAACTTTCTTGTTAAGTAATCTTTCTTTAAATGCCTTAACGATGGAGGGTATTTCGTGGGAGGCTTCAATAAACGTTATTTGAGCACTTAAAATTTTAGCTGTTAATGGCATTGGATCTTTTTCCTTATAAACTAAGAGCTTTATTTTGCCATCTCTTAAATCTCTTAGCACCTTTAGTACGGAATCTAAATCAGTTCTAAACGTGATTATTTCATTAAGAGCTTCTAACCCTATTAACGTATTCTCGTATGTTGGTAGAATTCTCAATACGGCACTATAAGAGACGCCAGGTTTTAAAGCGCCAAACCGCTTAGCCACATTGAATAAATGCCATTTAAAAAGTTTAGTTCTTTTAAGTTCATCTGCTAGCATCGTTCTAAGCACGTGTTTAGTGGTGGAGCAAAGACTCTCCAGTATTTTAACTATGAAGTCAGCTTTTATGAATTTACTTGAAATGATAAATACTCTATAGGGATCGTTTTTGAGAATAAAGTTTAAACCTGTACTCCTCAGCATGTGGGAAATGAGAGTAGATAATGTGAACGTCCCTCTACTACCTAGATGTATGTGAATTATAGCTATTTTTCCCAGAGACTCTACAACTACGTGTCTATCTGAGGGAATAAAGCCTACTTTACTCTTTTGGCAACGTATTTTCTCTAATATAATGTTCTTTGCTTCTTCACTTAGGGGGTACATGTCTAAAGCGGAGAAATCGTTGTTAAACACTCTTCTCTTGAAGGCACCAACTTCTCTGGCAACTTTGAAATCAACCGGTATTAGTTCTCCTTCCCACCACGGTAAAATACCTAAGTCTTTAATAGTAGGTTTTACATAAACACATTCTTCGCCAATACCAATAACCTCCCATACCATACCCGATAAAACGAACTTAGAACCTACATCGCAGTTAGCAATTACAAATTTTTCATCAAGCATTCCAATAACTTTGCCTGTTACAATATCTTTAACTGCATATTGCCTCACATCAGGTATCATAGTGACTTCATAGTAGTATTTCCAGGATTTAGCGGTTCTCCCTAGGAGCTCTCCACGGTACCTTATAACTCCTATTTCATTAAGAAATTTAATGAGCTCTTTAAATGTTTCATAGTCAAAATCTCTATATGGGTAAGCCTTGCTGATTATAGAGAAGGCCTTGTTTATATCTAAAACCTTATACTCTAGAGCTAAGCCTACAATTTGATGTGCTAAAACATCTAAAGACCCAGCTGGCATAATAGGTTTTTCTAAAATACCGTTCAATGCTCTCCTAGCAATTACAGCGGATTCTAGAATATCATCAAGGTTATCTGTAGTGATTATTATACCCTTAGAAGTTTCAAACTCTTTATGTCTGCTCCTACCTATTCTATGAATAAGCTTAGTAGCCTGTCTAGGAGAACCATATTGTATAACGAGATCCACGAAACCTATATCAATTCCCAGTTCAAGCGATGATGTTGCAACTATAGTTTTCACAGACTTTTTCCTCAACATCTCTTCGGCTTTTAACCTTACTTCCCGAGATAAGCTTCCATGATGAACCAGGACATTGACGCCAAATATCTTTTTAAGGTTTAAACCTACAATTTCAGCAAGATCCCTAGTATTGGTGAAAACTATGGTTAAACCCGTTTTCCCTATAAATTCCTTTATCTTCCTAAGTCTTGCAGCGAATTCAGGTCGGATCAGATAAGCGTTCATTAAATAATCATCGTCTAATATGGGTTTAGAATAGTCTACAATTATTGACATAGGCTTCTTTACATCTTCGATAGCAACTTTAACCTTCCTAAAACCTCCAAGGAATCTTCTGGCTAAATCAACATCTCCTATAGTGGCTGAAAGTCCTATTCTCTGAATTCTCTGATTAGATAGCACAGAAAGCCTCTCTAGCGCCACAGCGAGCGAAATCCCTCTCTTACTACATATAAGCTCATGAAGCTCATCTATTACAACCCATTTAACGTTTCTAAGAAGCTCTCTTAAACGTGGGCCAACTAAGAGGAATTGAAAAGTTTCCGGAGTGGTTATGATGATATGTGGAGGATTTCTAACTATCTTTCTTCGCTCATTTTTCGGCGTGTCTCCGTGCCTTACTGAAACTTTTATATTTAAAGCTCTACCTACTTTCCCCATTCTCCTCATAATATCTCTGTTTAGGGCTCGTAATGGTGTAATGTATATACAATAAACATTACTCATTTTCTCAAGACCTAAGTCTAGTATTTTAGAATATATTGGAAATAGCGAGGCTTCTGTTTTTCCAGATCCAGTAGCGCTAACTACTAATGTATGGTAGCCTTTAAGAATTAAAGGAATAGCCTTTCTTTGAATCCTAGTTGGTTCTACGTATCCGAACTTCTTAATTACGTTAATGAGTTTTCTGTTTAAACCTAAGTCTTCAAACTTTATGGTGCTCATTGTGACCAAATTATTTACAACACTTTTGCCTCTATACTTCAAGATAATAGGTGGTTAGGGTTATTTAATATTTTATTTTAAACTTTTATTGTGGGAAAGTACGCCATGGACTTAGGGTTGAAATGTATCTTACTTACCGTAGTTCAGCTGGCTATAATACTCTACTTACTATCCGGTGTTTATGCAGCTTTTATAGCGAACATATACATAGTGTGGGCTTTTATCTCTTTATCCTTAATAATTGCTTCCATACTTCTCGAGTCCCCAATAGCAGCATTAGTAGAAACATTTTCAGCCGTACTATCTTTGCTTATTATAAAGAAATTACTAAACGTATGTTTAACGTTTATTCATGAGTATAGGTTAGCTGTAATAACGATAAATATAGATAATATAATCGGCAATCCAATAACCTACGCCATAGTGTTTTCAGCTTTTATAGCATCATATTATTCATGGAGCTTAATTCTTAAAAGAGGAGACGTAGTAGTTGATAGGTTAAAAAATATAGGAATGTCTTTAAGAAGCATTCAGAAAAACCTATTAGCTAAGTCTTCAGTTGTAATGTTAATTGCCTTTCTTATAACGTTAATTAAGCCTATGGAGATATATGAGGAAGTAATGTACATTCTCGGAGTTGTTTTTTCTCTACTATTGCTTGTATTAAAAGGGTATAGAGCAAGTAAAAATTTATGTGCTGTAGCCTCATGGATTATCCTTCCCTATGCTATGTTTAAAGGTGTTGCACTTGAAAGCACCGTGGAAGAAGAAAAGGTAATAGAAGGTGTCAAAATAGGTAAAATAGTTTCTAGACTAGTGTATGGTAAACCTGCTAACGTGTGGTTGAAAGAGAAACTTCACTTACCCAAATCTCCAAGTTGGTATTGGAAAGTTGAATCAGGGACATATACTTACAACCCCTATTCTCAAATAAACTACCATATTTTAATAGCTGGAAGCAGTGGGACTGGAAAGTCGAGCCTAGCTAAAAAACTAATAAAAGAACTTTATTACCAATGGGCAATACCTTGCTTAGTTATAGATCCACACAATGAATATGTTAGAGTTATTGAGGAACTTGACGGCATAGTCGTAGATGCTTCCAAAATATCTATAAACCCCTTAGAACTTGATGAATGTTCTCCAAGAGAAAGAATAGTTCAAGTAGCTGATACTATACAACGCGTGTTTAGACTAGGTAACCTCCAAAGAGCCGTTCTCGAAGATCTCCTAGAAGAAGCTTACGCTGAGAAGGGAATAATAAACGATGATCCTGAAACATGGAAGCTAAAGCCACCAACATTTCTGACATTGCTTAAGGTTATAGAGAAGAGAATAGAGTACGCTAGAAGCAGTGGTGAGAGATCAAGATATGAGGGGTTAAAGCCATACATTAGACTGTTATCAACATCGATATTTAGAGAGACCACGATAAGCTTTTCAGACATTCTTAGTAAACCTAGTGTAGTAGCTATGGCTAATTTGCCTGGTGACCATGTGAAAGCTATTTTATCAGAAACCCTTCTAAGAAAAATAGCCCATTACATGTATGTTTCAGGAGAAAGCATGGGATTGTCGCATTACATAGTTATTGATGAAGCTCATAGAATATGTAGAAGAAGCACAGAACCTTCTCTGGTAGCGAGACTAATGATGGAAAGTAGGAAGTACGGTATAGGTTTCATAATAATAACACAACAACCATTAGACATAGATGAAGGCATTATAGCAAATAGTGCTTTAAAAATATCCTTTAAACTTTCTGAACCGGAAAACTTGGACTATATGGCTAAGACCTTAGCAGGGTATATTTCGGAAAATAGGCTGGAAATTTTTAAGGAAGCACTTTATTATATGCCTAGATTCTATGCTATAGTAAGAGATAGTAGACTAGCAGAACCCGCCATAGTGAAAATAGAAATCTAACTTAGCAATAATACTTTTAAACTTCCTTAAAATACTAAATGTTGCAAATAAGCTTTCAAACAATAGCGCGGGAGGTTTAAATGCTATTGACTTCTGAAACAGAGGAATTGTCTGAGGAAACAGAGAGAACACGTACTGAGATAACTGAAGAAGAATATGGAGAAGAATTTTCTATTCAAGATCTAGAGTTTTTCATTGAAATAACAGAGTTTTGGGAGAACATTCTTGGAGGGAAAATGTCAATAAAAGAACTTATAAAGGCTAAGAAAGCTAAGGTCAAACCTAAACCTAAGAGAAGAAAGAGAAAGTAATGTTCAAATAGAGCTTTCAATGACATTAACTTCAAAACCTAAACTCTTTAGTGCCTCAACTATATCTTTTAGCTTAATATTTTTATCGAAAAATAAACCTATCTTCTTAGTGTTGCTCGTTCTTATGAGCTTAACCTTATCAAATAACACTCTGCCAAGTAGCATATCGCTAGGCTTATGCGGTATTAAAATATAATCTTTAAATTTTCTCTTAGCAATATCGTAGAATACATCAAAGTTCTCTATAATGCGTCGAACCTCAGAAATATCCTTTGTCTTATTCGGAAATTTTTCTTCAAGTATGCTAAGAAGTTTCAGAGCATCCGCTAAATGAAGTTCGACGTATTTATAATTTCCCAGCAGAACCTTCAAATCCAACTTCATGTAGACACCAACGCTAGCTGTTACAATAATTTTTAAGACTAGAATAACATTTTAAGGTTTAGTCTATATATGATTTATATGGTGACTATTATGGACTTTAGAGCAGTCTACCCCTCGGCATCTAAGTTTAAATATATTGCTCAAACTTTAGCAAAAATAGCTAGCGAAATACCCTTTACAGCAAATGAAAATGGACTCACAGTTAAAGTTCTCAGTCCAGATAAAACCACGATGATAATACTTACTTTACCTTCATTAGCATTTGAAGAATATGAATGCTCTAAAGAAGTAACATTCATTGTTAGTGCCGATGAATTTAATAGAACTGTAAAAAGAGGATCAAGAAATGATATGTTAGAGTTAACTCTTGAGAGAGAATATAGGAGGTTAAAGGTGACATTTATAGATAGGAAACTAGGCTATAAAAGAACGTTCTATGTGCCTTTAAGAGAAGGTGTTGTTGAAAAACTACCTGAGCCTAAGATAGAGTTACCTGTAAGCGTTAGAATGGTAAGTGATGACTTTAAAAACATAGTAAAGGATGCGAAAATAGTCGGCGATGAGATAGAATTCGTTGCAACACAAGATAAAATAGAAGTTCGGACAATAACTCCTCAGAAAGAGTATTACAACATATTACTCCCCGATAGACCCCTCATATCAATGGTCGTTAATGAAGCAGAAGTTAGATCAACATACGGTATAGACCTATTAGAAGTTGCGCTTAAAGCTACATCAGCCTCTGAAACAGTAACCTTAGAATTTGGATCATCAATGCCTATGAAAATAGTCTTCGATGTACCAGGAGGAGGAACGTTAACGTACTGGGTTGCTCCAAGAGCTAAGGCCTAAGATTGGATTATCCTAACTTGCCTAGTAATTCTTCCAATACTTTTTGTATCTTCTCCTCAGCAGCTTCCCTCTCTCTCCGCTCCTTTTCCTCTTTAGTTACTGGCTTTACCGCAGAATACCATGCTGGTTTCGTACAGTGATTTCTTTCAGCACAAAACAGGCAACAGTAAGCACATACAGATATTTTAGGGTGTAGAAAACATTTATCTACTGGATAATATTTACCACATATCCCGCATCTCTGCCAGTAAAACGTCATTGATGAACCCCCTATGTTATACTTAGTTTGCTTTCAAATCCCCTATAAAGTTTTAGTAATTTGCTTTCCCATTTGGGTAGACCTTCTGGACTATTTGGGTAGGCCATGTAGTGTTGCTTAGCTTTCTTCATGTAGTCTGCAAGAATACGAAGCTTAAATAATAAACTTGTTCTCCTAATAAACTTAATTGCTTTAAGCATTTTCTCTACAAGGCTTAGCCTTAAATCTCCTGTCGTACTTATCTCTAAAAATTCATCGTCCGAAATAACCTTTTTCTCTATAAGGTAATTTAAGTCGTTATCGCTTAGATGCTGTAAGAATATCCTTAAAAAGTCTAATGACCCTTGTTTTGCTCCATAAGCTTCAATATATAATTTATTGACAATCCATAGAGTTTCTGTAGAGACCATGCCTAGCTCAAGTGCGTTTACTATGGCCTTGAATGCCGCCCAAGCAGAAGTCAAAGAGGGCCCTATACCTCCTCCATGAATAGGGTTGGCTGTAAATGCAGCATCGCCTATGACTAATACATTAGAAAAAGCAAGGGTTTTCAAAGGCTTCCTTGTTGGAACTACGCCGCTACCATAACTAACTATTTTCGACTCTTTTAAAACTTTTCTAGGAACAATATACTCATAAAATATCCTTATAGGATTTAGTCCTCTGCCTCCTTGAACACCTAAGCCAATATTTACCTTTCTAGGACCCTTAGGGAAAAACCACCAATACCCTCCAGGAGTTATTTTTTGAGATAAGTATATTCGCAGGGCATCATAGTCTTCTATGTCCTTGCTCAAAACCCTTATTTCTCTATAAGCAACAGCAGTCTCTGATGCATTTATTTTCTCAGAAATCCACCAATGGTTTGGAAGTTTTGTTCTGAGAGCACCAGATACTCCACTAGCATCAACAAATACTCTACCTTCAAGAACAACATCTTTTCCTCTATTTCCATCGTGGATAGTAACTTCGGTAACTACATCGTTTCTAATAATAGCTTTTTTCAAATAGCTATTATCCAGAACTATAGCACCCGATTCTAAAGCCTCCTTCAGCAATCTCTGACCAAAGGTTTTCCTATTTAGCTCAAATCCTTCACCTTTAACTGTTAAGACAGCTTTTTCACTGGGAGAGTAAATTCTTACTTTCTTCACTACATTTTCTACTTCATTACCCATAGGCTCTTTTAACCCTAGCTTGGCAAAGTATTTTCTACTTACAGCATCACCGCAAATTTTCTCCCCTATCTTGTTCATGGGTTTCATTTCGACAACGGCTACACTATATCCTTTTTCAGCAATTAATCTTGAAAGGAAAAGTCCTGAAACGCCACCACCAATTATGACTACGTCATACCTCTCTCTCGCAACCATGCATATGCACCATATATTATTTCATAACCTCTACTATCATGGTAAACACCACATTCTTAATTATACTTTTCCTCTTAAGAACATGTAATAAAAGTACGGTGCAGAGCTTAACTGTAGAAGTAACCACAGAGAAGCTATTATATAGCCCTCAATGATAACATAAAGTGTTAACATTGCTAATGCAAGGTAAAATAGGGTTTCATAAAATAGGGATATCTTTCTTCTCATGTTCTGCTTTTTCTGTCCTTTAGGCGTAACAAACCAGAAAAATCTTTTACCTAATGCAGCTTTGAGCATTGCTGATATTAAGTGGGGTATCATGGGATAAGTAATTCCTGAAATTCTACCTAATATCCTTAACGCTCTAAAGGCTGATAATCCCTTGCTCGCCCCGAAGGACATGAAGAACATAGAGTACACTACAGAGACAGTGAGCCAAGCAGCAAATAAATATAGTACTACGAGCACCATATCTGCATAGCGAAGATAAAGCACAAGCATAAGAGAGAAAAACATTAGGAAGAACGAGGAAAGGTATTGAGCTAAATATGTAATGTATTCTATTTTCTCAATAAGAGCTCTCCGACATTTCAATATGGCTCCAAAGTATTTTCTAAGTATTTGTAGAGCACCATAAGCCCAACGTTTCTGTTGCTCCTTATACGACACGTAATTGGAAGGAACTTCTAGACGAACATAGGTGTCTTCAGTATAGCATATTCTGTATCCTTTAAGGAATAGTCTAAGTCCTAAATCTACATCTTCTAGAATAGTTTCTTCGCAGAAACCGCCTACATCATCTAAAACTTTCCTGTTAATGAAGAAACCTGATCCTGCTAGACTAGTGTATCCTAGAGCCTTAAACCTGCCTGCAAAAAGTGTTTTAAAAGCGAATTCCTGATATAGGCCAACAGCTTCACTTAGCAAGCTTTCATGAGCATTTGAAGGAACCCACTTGATCATAACCGCATCATATCCGTCTCTCATGTAATTCAAGACAACGGTTAGTATGTTAGGTTCAGGTTCACTATCAGCATCAAATACCGCAATGATATCCCCTTTCGCGTATTTGAGCCCGTAATTTAATGCTCCAGCTTTATACCCTATAGGTTTAGATCTCCACAGGAGCTTAACTTCATAGTTTAAACGTTCAAGCTTTTGCTGTACGGCACTATTGAGTTTTAAGAAATCTTCTCTTCTATCATCGCTTATTATGATAACTTCTAATTTACTTTTGTCGTAGTGTAATCTGCTTATAGATCTAAGTAGTTTAACTATTAGTTGTGGGTCTTCATTCCTTACTGGTACTAATATGGATACTTGAGGAAATGTTGCATGTATAAACTTACCACCATGTGGTTTAGAATTTTTCTTGATAGAAGTAACAAAATAAATCAATTGTAATATAAAGGGTATTATGAAGATAATATAGGAAAGCAACATTAAGAGTAACAGCATGTTACTCATCGGATTCACTTCCTTAAATACATATTCCTATATTTTAATGTCATTAGAAACCATAAGCTCAACCATACAAAGGCAACGAACGCCGATAACCCTATTTTAACTATAGAATACAAGAGCTTCTCCGTACTACTTGCTCCTTGAGGAATTATTGAAACAATTAAGTTAATTACGTATAGAGTAATCAGCAATCCTGTCCATGCAACGAACATTATTACGAGGACGGGAACTACATTATCTACTTTCATACGTTAATCCTCAACACTAAGGAGCTTCTTAAACTTAAGTGAGTCATTGTACATGTATACGTTGTTAAATAGAATATAGACCTCCTTAGCACCCATAGATTTATATCTAAGTGTTTTCTTTTTTAACTTTACTAGATCCTCATCCGTATACTTATATTTGTAATTGGGCCATTTCTTACCTCTTCCGTGAAGTCGTAGGTAAACTGTGTGCCCTATTATAGCCGGGTCTTTAATGAATGGATCAACGCAATGAATTATACCTGTTTTTTCAATAATCTCTCTAATCTTTTCTAGGTTGTTAAGCCATGTGCCTCGCGGCTCCCATGCAATGATGAATTTCGTTTTCTTAGCTACTCTACTGAAGAACTCTATGGCATTATTAAAATTCTCATCAGTGTAACTAAACGATGGAGGAGTTTGCAAAACAATTATTTTCGCGCCTAATATTTCAGCAGCTTCTTCTACCATGTTCCATGCTCCAAAATTTTCCTTTGTCGGTCTTAAATATCCATATTTATCTTTTAATTCGTCAGGAACCTTAATGCTGCTTTTCTTCCATGTAGGGCTACTTGGAGGATGCGTTATAACTTGCCAAGCCTTAATAGTAAATTCAAAGTTTTCGGGTGCTTCGTTTCTCCAACGTGCTAGAGTTTCCTTGGAAGGTAACTTGTAAAACGTTTGCTGAATTTCAACAAGACCATGTGTTTTAAAATATCTTGATCTCGAAACAGGGAACCCGCAACATCCTACTTTAAAAACCGCCATTAAGGAATCACCTGTCTTAGCCTATTACTGTCTAGGGTAAGGTGATTATTTTAAGGTTAAGGTAAAATATTTAAAAATACGCTGGGTTTATAAGCTATTGTAAAAGTAAATTAGCAATGATTAGGAAATTGTAGGGGACAAGGTAGGGTGAGCGAGGACCATATAAAATTCTCCTGTCTTCGTTGCGGCATTTGCTGTATGGCAAGCCCTATTTCATTATTACCCCATGAAGTTCTCATCTTAAATGACCTAGCTAAACTCTATAATGTAGAGTTAAGATTTGTTGAAGGATATTCCATATATGACCGCGTAAGCAGTGTGAATATAGTTTTAACGTACCATATGCGATTAGGTAAGAACGGTAAATGCCCGTTTCTGAGTAGGAAAAATCTCTGCTTAATTCATGATAAATATAAACCTCTGATTTGTAGAAGCTTTCCTTACACGATTAAATCTATTAATTACTATTTTGACCCCCTATCTAAGATAGCTTTTCATAGAAGCAGCTACACAGTATCTCTTGCATGTGAATTTATTAAGAAACATAAAGAGATCTTAGAACCTTACTTTAAGGATGAAATTTTCATAAGGAAATTTTTTAATGACGAAGTTCAATATGCAAATCTTATGGAAAAATACCGTAGCATGTACCTCTTAGCTCTATCTTACCTTTGGAGACTAGGATATGTTGATTTATCATCTGATGCTAGGAAAGACCGCCCCTATGTAAACGCTTACATCTTCATAAGAAGGTACATACCCTACTTTGCCATTAAACCATACTAGTTCATCCATAAAGGACCTCGCCTTAAAGCATCATAAAATAAGTTCTTACTTCTACCTCTTCTATAAAAATGGCCTGCAAGAATAATGTCAAAATCCAATTCCAACACCTTATTTATGCTTTTCTTCCAGTCATTACTATTGGAAAGCCATTCTCTCCTTAAACCATCCAAAATATCTCCTATTATTATTACTTTTTTATCATAAACTTCTAAATAAACTGATATAGACCCTGGAGTATGGCCAGGTGTATGGAGTATTGTAATGTCCTTCCCATTAACACTTATTTCAGTATCACTTCTTACACATATTGTTACAGGTGAGGGGTTGAATGTTAAATTTAGTATGTCAGAAGCCGTTCTCTTGGGATCCCCTGTTCTAACAGCTAAAGCATCTTTTTCATGCATAATAATAGGCAACCCTACTTTATAGAACAAATGTGTTCCCCCAGCATGATCTACATGGCAATGAGTTATAATAACGTAGCTGATATCCTTTATATCTACTTTGAGTTCCAAAATATTAGATAGAATATTTGGAAAACCTAACCCTGTACCTGTATCCACTACTAGGTACTTACGGTTTAATTTTATAATATATGAGAATGCGTCAAGAGGGAAGGATAATTCAGGACCACCGATAGCGTAAATTCCTCTTGAAATAGCATACACAGGCATTAACAAGACCCTGGTTCATTTCCCACCTTAACAATATATGACCCTACTGGAACAGATAAATCTCTTGCTATGACCTCACATTTAGCTTTCAATAGATAAGCAACAGGTTTTCTTATTATTCTTTCAGTAGTCAAATGTTCATAATGAGCCATACCCTTTGCTATAACTACATCGGCTGATGAAATTTCATTCAGTACTTTACTGCATGTTTCTTCAGGGAATATACTTGACGAATCACTTCCCGTCTCTATAAGCATTGCTTTCCTGTGAAAGCCTAGTTTCAGAGCCTCCTCATATGTTATATCATTCTGAAAACTTCCACTTTTCACCACAACTATAACTTTCTTACCTAAGTTTGCAAGTTCATCTACGAGAAGTTTATCAAATACTGCTTCGCCAGCATTGTCAAGCAAATAGACAATCTTCCTAGATCCCATAATCATTTGAATAAGTATTTTAGTATCATCTATATGTATATTCATAGTATTTATTTCAGCCAATATTTTATCAATATCGTATTTATAACCAGCAACTCCAAAATCTAGAGCATTACCTAGAACAGCTAACTTTATGAGAAAACGTAGTTTTTCTCTAACTTCATACGTAGTTAATTCCTTCTTTATCTTCTTGACGAAGCTAAGCGCTATTCTATTAGCTTTCTCTTTCTCTTTAGCATAAGGATCCCTATACCCTGAGAGTTCTTTAAGAATACGGAAAGTTTGCGTAGCTAACCTTGTTATATTGGCTTCAGCGTTCACGTAAGAGGCTAAGTACTTTAAAATATGTCTTAGAATGAGAAATTTCTTCTGCTCGGTTATAGGTAGCTCGTGGAGTTCACGCGTTCTTACAGTGATAATGCAGGGTATGCATGCAGTATCTATTTTAACCATAATGATAAACCTCATTTCAACTTAGTGTAGTATAAGTTCTTGAAGCTTAAGGTATCAGTATTTAGCCTGCTCTTCATCCTAAATGTCCGTTCGTGGTCCTCTCATCAACTACCTTCTAGCTTACTGATTATTTTTCTAGCTATTTTAAATATTTCCCTCGTAGTTTCACTATTCGAGAACATTTTCACGTAAGGTTTGCCCTTATCATTAGCCTCATTAATCCTCGGGTCCAAGGGTATTCTACCCAAGAGTTCTACGCTTAGTTTTCTAGCTAAAATTTCGCCACCACTTTTACCGAGCGGGTATTCTACGTGACCGCATACTGGGCACTTGTAGTAACTCATATTTTCAACAATACCTATAATTGGTATGTTAAGCTTCTTTGCAAAACCTGCTGCCCTCTTAACGTCCAGTAATGATACTTCAGAGGGTATGGTCACTAAGATTATGCCATCAAGATTTGGAACTTCTTGAGCTATACTTAATGGTTCATCGCCTGTTCCAGGAGGTAAATCTATTACGAAATAATCAAGTTCTCCCCAGTTAACCTCAGCTAGTAGCTGCCTAATCGCCGTTATTTTTAATGGACCACGCCAGATAATTGGCGCCTCACTATCAGTTACCATGAGATCCAACGAAATAACTTTAACACCATAGCCTGTCATAACAGGCTCTATACCCCTGGGCCCTGCGTAAATTGATTTTCCCCTAACACCTAAAATCTTAGGTATATCGGGTCCATGAAAATCAGCATCAAAAACGCACACTTTCCTGCCTAGATCAGCTAACGCTACGGAGATGTTTGCAGCAAAAAAGCTTTTACCTACACCTCCCTTACCGCTCATGATAACGATTTTATGTTTTATTTTCTCAAAACGTTCAGCTATAAGTTTACGTTGAGCAGCAATTATTTTTTGGAAACCTCGAACATCCATTTAAATTGGTCACCCCCTTCTGTTATAAAGTAAGTACTATAAGAACATTAGGAATATTATTGGAATAACATATGCGATAACATTAAATAAGAAAAGCAAATGTACTATACCCGGAATTTTTGAAAGTATCTTTTCAAAGAAAGCAAGACCAGAACTGCCTAGGGTTTTAGACGTAAAGTCTATACGGTAGTAGCGGAGCTCGCACTTTCCTAGGTCTGCTAACGCTCTTCTTCCAGCTTTCACAATATTAGACAATATGATATCATTACATAAGCTTGCACCAACGGGTATGTATGTATGTTTCCCTGTAATCAAACCTGTTTTTTCATGGTTATCCGTTGTTAATAGTTCAGCATAGCTTACTTTTAATGAAGTTTTTAAAGCCGAAATAACCTTCTTTCTAAAAGCATTTAAAGCGTTATTACCGTCCACTATGGCTAACATGAGTATCTCTTCTCCAGCTTTAATGGCGATTGCATAGATCCTATCTGAGCACACATCAGGGCATTTCAAAAGCCTACTATCCCTAGCCTCGCCTAATCCTAACTCTAAAGGATACATTAAACGATATCGGTAATTACGAAGAATTCCACGTATCAACTTACCATATACTTTAACTTCATCCTTCACTATTCTACGTTTCGAAGGCATATTGTTGTGTGCTTCAACAATGAGGGCATCTTTCAACCCCAGCTTACGAGCATAGTTCTCTACTTCTTCATTTAGTATTTCAGGCAAGTCATCTATGCCCTTATCATTAGATAATATGAACATAGGAGATTTCTCAAGAGGTATATATAAAACACTATAATCGTCTAAAGAGCTTACCGCAAAAGAGCCGATGAAGCTTATTTTTGTGTACTTTTGCTTACTTAGCCTGTCAACTATTTTACCTCCTATTTTAGCAACATCTAATGAGGATACTAAGTCGTTTATATGAGTCGTGGCAGTATGAAATATAACCACTGGTGCCTCAAGTTTTTTCTCTAATATTTCTTTGAATATTGATATATATTTAGAACTGCCAACGTTTCTTAAAGGACCCGAGTGAATTAATGTAGATAGAAGTATTCCTTTTAGTTTATTGTCTTTAATTATAGCATAGAGTTTTACCCACAAATTTTTAGTTACTCCATATTTTTGTAAAATATTCTCAAGTATTCTAGGATCATGTGCAAACCATAAGTCTAGAAAGCTTTTGGCTAAAAGTCTGCTATTAACACCAAGAACTTTTCCCGAAATACTATAATATAGTCCTGCTAAAAATAGGCAAGCTATAAGGGAAGGAAAGATAAATGAACTACAGTGTCTTACATCATTTGCTAAAGGAGATAGTAGAAGATAATACATCACTATGGCTAAAGAAGTATTTAGCAAAGTTAAGACCTTATTTTCAGGAATGAGCAGTATAAATATAATGAACGTAGAAGATATATACGTTACCAAGTATGGGACATTAATATTGATGGTAAATGATGCTAGAACATCCATTATTAAGGACAAATACAGCACATAAGTTAGTAACAGTAAGAACCTTCGTGCATAATTCATTTTAGCAATAACGGTTTTTCTAAGAACGAGATATAGTAGACCATTATTCACAATAATGGCGATAAGAGATAATGGGGTAAAAGTCCCTCGTAGGTAAAGAACAGCGGAGTATAGTGTAAGACCGAGAATGTATATCGTGACTAATATTCTGGTTTCTGGCGACTTGAAAAGATATTTAGAATAATACTTCGAGATACGTTCTTCAGAAAGCTCATGCATTACTATGCCTCAACGTTATATCTTAGGAGTATCCATGCGGTATTGAGGCTACTTTAAGGTTTTAGGTAGCTGTACAATAACTTCAATAGGTATATTGACTTCTTTTTTCCACGAATCACCTATACCGACCAATACAACAGCACCGCTAATTATTGCTTTTACCTTCTCTACTATTTTAGCCATAGTTCTAAGAGTTCTACCTGTTCTAACTATATCGTCTACTATTAGGACTTCATCCTTTCTTTTTATCATCCTCTTAGGCACATAAAATGTTACGATATCTGCAGAGGGGCCTATATATGAGCCTTCAACATAGTCTATTACGTTGATATTTCTAGTTCTACGAGCTATAACTAAAGGTACTTGGAATGTTAGGGCAATAGCCGTAGCTAAGGGTATGCCATTAACTGCTGGAGCTAATACTTTAGTTACCCTCTTACCAGCGAAGAGCATGTAAACGTGTTGTGCTATGTACTGTAACATATATGGGTCAGATAGTATTTGTGAGAGATCAACAAAACCTTCCCCAATAACTTCAAGTTTTTCTAGAATTAGTTTTCTAATATCAACCATTTTGTTCAAAGCATTCCATATTCTTTCTGCCTGATCATAGCTTGGTATAATGGATCCTTTAATATATCTGCAAAGAACCGTCTCCGGTACACCAGTTATTGATGAAAGTTCTTTATATGAGAACATTCGCTTCAAAAGTTTTAATCTCTCAACAACCATAAGGCGAAATCTTAACGCTTCGTATTTGTCTGCTGAAACACTCATATAAACTTGGCCCCGCTATAGTTTTGCTATAATTTTTAATTGCCGGTTTAAAAATTTTTTTAGATGCCCCTATATAGGGAAAATTAAATACGTTGTGCTCGATCCTTTAATTTTTCACTACGATAAAGTTCGTGGGCAAGACCTGCTTCTTTAGCTTTTAGGAACCTAACCATTAACCCTGCTTCTTTTGAGTCTTTAGCTAGCGCTAATGCTTTTAATGAAGAAACCTTAATCCTTTTACCACAGTATGTACAAGTTTTAGTCTTTTGACCCACCTTTACGGCTAATATTCCCCTGCAAAACGGACATCTTACTATCTTATAGCTTACCATATTTCATACAACACCATATTTATTTATATTACCTGGATTTGATAATATTTATAGTGGATGATTTAGGGATTAAGTGCTGAACGCTGTGATGAGAAACCCACGCAATGACGTTCAGCTAAATAATGTTTTCGCCTTTCCTTATTCTCTCTAGTAATTGTACTATGATGTTTTTTGTAACTACCGGGTCAGCTCTGCCTCTGGTGCGTTTCATAACTTGCCCTATGAGGTAATTTATTGCTTTTTCATCTTTCAAAGCGTCATGAACCGCCCTTTTATGCTCGCTAAACACTTTTAATATTATAGGTTTCAGCACTTGTTCATCGGATATTCTAAGTAGACCTTTCTCTCTTACTATTTCCTTAGGTTTCTTACCTGTAACTATCATTTCAGGCAAAATTTCCTTAGCTATCTTAATGCTTATGATTCCTTTGTCCATTAGTTTAAGCAGTTCTGCAATACCTCCAGGTCCCGTTTTGACATCACTTATTCTCATATTCTTTTCATGCAGCCATCTAAGAAAATCGTTGATAATTACATTGGCTACCTTTTTGGGATTCCCACCATAGAGCTTAACTGCTTCTTCAAAAAAGTCAGCTAACTTCTTATTGGAAACTAAGACTGATGCGTCATACTGGGGGAGGCCATATTCCTTCTGAAATCTCTTTATTCTTTCATCAGGGAGTTCAGGCATACGCTTAGCTATTTTTTCAATATAGTCATCCGTTATTATTATGGGGGGAATGTCAGCTTCGGGGAAGTATCTGTAATCTTGTTCTTCCTCCTTTACCCTTAATGGTACAGTTACTTTTCTTACATCGTCCCAGTGTCTGGTTTCACTTCTAACACTTACTCCCTTGAGGAACGCTTCCTTTTGCCTTAATACTTCATAAGCAAGTGCTTTTTCGACATCCTTTACAGATCCAATATTCTTAATCTCAACTCTTCCTCCTCCAGCTATTGAGATGTTTGCATCAGTTCTAACAGCTCCTTCTAAACTGCAATCACAAACACCTAAGTGTTCAAGTATAGATCTTAGTTTTTGTAGAAACAGTTTAGCTTCGGCAGGTGTTTCTATGTCGGGTTCGGTGACTATTTCGAGTAGGGCTATTCCAGCTCTATTGTAGTCAACGAGAGTATATGGGCTGGTAATTATGGAACCTGTAGGGTAAACAAGCTTTCCTGGGTCTTCCTCAATGTTAATCCTTCTTATTCTAATTATCTTTTCCTTATCATTAACATTAAGTTTTAAATATCCATTAACGGCTATAGGTGCTCCTCCAGCTCTATCGTACTGTGTAATTTGGAAGTTCTTCGTCATGTCAGGGTAGAAGTAGTGTTTTCTGAAGAACAATATTCTCTTGTTTATCTTGCAGTTTAACGCTAAAGCAACCATTATAGCATACTCTATTGCTTTGATATTCACCTTAGGTAGAGAACCTGGCAAACCTAAGCATACGGGGCAAACATAGGTATTCGGAGGTTTCCCTCTATAATCTGAAGGACATGAACAGAACAATTTGGTTTTAAGTTTAGTTAGTTGCACATGAACTTCCAAGCCTATTTTTACTTTGAGTTCCTCCATAGTTACACCTCATAATGGTGCAATTAAATCCTTTAACCCTATTTTGTCTTCGAACATTTTACTTACTTTAAGCAGTAAATCTTCGCTTAGCGGTCTCGACATAAGCTGTAGACCTACAGGTAAATTGTTTACAAAACCTGCTGGTATAGATATAGCCGGTATACCTGCAAGGTTTGCAGGAACTGTTTCAATATCGCACATGTACATGGCTAACGGGTCTTTTATCTTCTCACCTATCCTGAAGGGTAGTATTGGCATTGTCGGGCTTACGAGAACATGGAATCGTTTAAAGGCTCTTCTAAAATCGTTTAATATAAGCGTTCTTACTTTGAGAGCTCTTAAGTAGTATTGGTCAAAGTAACCTGCGCTTAGAGCAAATGTTCCCATTATTATTCTACGTTTTACCTCTAACCCGAATCCTTCTGCTCTAGTTTCCATATACACTTTATTCCAATCTCCATCAGTGTTAGCTCTGAACCCGTATCTTACACCATCGTATCTGGCGAGGTTGGAACTTGCCTCAGACATAGCTATGATGTAGTATGCTGGTAGAGCATATTTTAGAGAGAGCAAACTTACCTCATCAATCTCCACGCCTTCACCTGAAACCTTATCAAGAACCCTTAAAACAGATTTCTTCACATCTTCAGATACACCTTCAGTAAACATTTCAGAAACAATCCCTACCTTCAAGCGCTTCTTGAAATCATAGGGGTTCATCGCGGAGTACACATAGTCGGGTCTCTTACCGGGTATAGATGTGCCATCGTTCTCATCGTATCTTGAAATAACGTTTAAAAGTAAGGCGATATCAGTTACGTTTCTAGCCATAGGACCTATTTGTTCAAGGCTATTAGCATAAGCTATTAAACCATATCTGCTTACTAAACCGTAAGTAGGTTTTAAACCCACTGTAGCAGTAAAGGCTGCTGGACACCTAACAGAGCCACCGGTATCTGAACCTAGGGCAATAGGAACAAGTCCTGCAGCTAATGCTGCTGCACTTCCTCCCGATGAACCTCCTGGAACTCTTTTTAAATCCCATGGATTCCTTGTTGGGCCGAAATAGCTTGTTTCAGTAGAAGAGCCCATAGCGAATTCGTCCATGTTTGTTTTACTAATAATAATGGCTCCTTCATCTTTAAGGAACTTAATTACGGAAGCATCATAGGGAGGAACGTAGTTTTCTAATATTTTAGAACCACATGTAGTCCTAATACCTTTAGTTGATATGTTGTCTTTGACTGCAATAGGTATGCCAAATAGTAGTCCCTTAGCTTTTCCTTTTTTAACCTCCTTTTCCTTCATCTCTGCTTCTCTAATAACTTCGTCTTCGCTTCTTAATGTTATGAAAGCGTTAATTATAGGGTCAAGCTTACGTACTCTTTCATAAAGTTTGCATACTAAATCCACTATAGATACGTTCTCAGAAATTATTTCTTCTTTTAACATGTAAGCTGGTTTAGAAAACAAGGTCACCATGACCACCTATAGTATTCTTGGCGCCTTAAAGAAGTTATCCTCTTTTGAAGGGGCATTTACTAAAGCTTCGCCTGATTCCATGGGTTTACGTGGAATATCTTCTCTTAATGCATTAACTAGTTCAATAACGTGTGTTGTGGGTTCAATATTTTCAACATTAACTTCGCTTAACTTATTAAAGAAATCTATAATTTTGGCTATATCTTTAACTAATATCTCCTTCTCTCTTCTTGTAAGTTTCACTCTTGCAAGCCATGATAGGTGTTCAAGTAGTTCTTCGCTACTTCGGCCTACTTGCATTTCTATCGCCCACTCTAGGATAAGTGGTAAAAGTACAGATTTAAGAATATTAGGACTAGCTGAAGTAACAAGCGGTAGTTCAGGTTTATGGAATTAATTTAAAGCACTTGCAACCAGAGTTCTCCTTTTTCACCGAACATTATTTTTACTACACCTTTATCTCTTAGATAAGCTAGGTAGTCGATAAGATCTTCATAGTTAATATTTAATGTTTTTGATGCCTTTCTTAAAATACCTGTTTTTATTAGAGGAACCCAATTTACTGGGGCTTTAAGTAGTTTACTGTAGTATTCTTTAACCTTACATGCCTCTTCCATTATTTCTTCAATAATTTTATCTCTAACGTTATCAAGACTAATAATAACCCTACATTGTTTTAGCATGTTAGCGAACTTTCTAAATATCTTATAAGAACAGAGCATAGTGTCTTTTTCAATAACGTATTCGAAGCCATCTAGAGGAAAACGTGAAGGCAAAGTTATTTGAGAAACATCAACTTCGCCAAAAATCTTGATCCTCGTACCAAGGTACTTTACAAAAACTTTTCCATTAGCTTTTCTTATGTTTTTTGCCAAGAAAACACGTGCTTTAATGCCTTTTTTCTCTAGTTCCATGTTAACCCTTTCCAAAAGTTTATTGTACTCTTTCTCAAGATTTTCAACATATTCTAAGCAGCCAACGAGCTTAATTATCAATATATTTCACTCCAAAGTTTTAAAAATATCAAGAACCAGATAAAGTTTTAGGTTAAACCATATAATTTGGAATAAACTATGTTAAGAACCTCGGTAAAGGAAATTAAAAGTGCATTAAAAGAATATGTACCTAAAGATTATTACATACTTTGGGCTTTTGAAGAAGCAATACATAGAGGTAGTAGGTACTTAGAGTTCTTCTTCTTTACAGAGCCCTTAGTTTCGCTGAGTGTTGAAATAGATGTCTTGACAAAGGAAAACGTTAACGTCCACGGAATAAAGGTCATTTTGAATAAAAGCGATATAGAGAAGCAAGGAACCACATGGAGCAACGTGCTAGCATGTCTAAAGAGAAGTAACGTATTAAAAAACCTCGCATTTTATAAAGAAAACAGAGATACTGTGTATATTGTAATAAACCTACTAAGTTTAAAAGACATAGGTAATGTCATTAAAAATATCATTACGGCATTAAGAGAAGCAGGAATAGAGGCACCCAGAAAAACTATGATCATAGGATATGATTACATGGAGTGAAAGAGCATTGCCAATATACTTTGAAGTAAAAAAGTGGTTAGATAAAGAAGACTATGAGAAACTACTCACTATAGCAGACTATTTAGGCCGAACAAATAGAGGAGCAAAGTTTGTTATAAACTTCAATAAAATACATAAAAGCAATTTAGAATACGAAGATGTAATTTCCATACTAGAAGACATAGGCATAGCACTTAATGAAAAGATATTAGAAAAAATTAAGGAACGTATTTTAGAGAAAAGAATAGTAAGGCTGATTTGGGATCAAAATAGAGTTCTTCTTCAAACACACATATATCTAGGCGAGAAATTCAACGAAATCAGGAAATTCGTCACCTACGATAGGCATCTAAGGAAAATATATGTAAAGCCAATATATTTCTTTAAGCTTAAAAAGAAACTCAACGAGCTCAGACTAAGAGTAATTGATGAAACAGGTTTATCCGACTCTCTAAAACTCCCCTTTAACATTAAACTTAACGTTACTTTAAGAGATTATCAGGAGGAAGCACTAAACACGTGGCTTAATAAGGGGGCTAAAGGCGTTATTGCCTTACCAACTGGTGCAGGAAAGACCATTATAGCCATAGCTGCTATGGCTAAGCTCTCTGAAAGAACACTCATAGTAACCTACACTAAAGAACAAATGTTTCAATGGCAAGACATGATAGTTAAATTCACAGATGTTAAAAAAGAATACATAGGCTTATATTATGGTGAGGAAAAAAGACTTTCCCCCATAACTATTTCTACATATCAAACAGCCTATAGACATATAGATGTTTTAACAAAGTATTTTTCATTTCTAATTATTGATGAAGTACACCATTTGCCCTCGGACAAATTTAAATACATAGCTATAAACTCTTTTGCTCCTAAAAGAATGGGATTATCTGCTACTGTAGTAAGAGAAGATGGAAAACATGAAGAACTTTTCCCGTTAATGGGTGGTGTAATTTACTATAAGTCACCATCAGACCTTGCAATAAGAGGATACTTAGCACCTTACATAATATACCCTATTGAAGTAACGTTAACACCAGATGAATATAAGGAGTATAGAGAACTGTACAAGGTGTATAAAGAGCTAAGCGGTGGGGGAAAATTTGAAATAATACTAGAAAGAGCTAGAAGAGGAGACGTAAGAGCACAGAACGCGTTAAGGATACATAGTAAGTTAAGGCAAATAGTACATAAGTCTAAAAGTAAAAATAAAGTAGTTAGGAAAATAGTTGATTTAGAACTTAAGAAAGGTAGTAAAATAATAGTTTTTACACAGTATGTAGATCAAGCAAAAGAACTTGGCGAACTCCTTAATGCACCCATACTGATAGGCGAAACTGAAACTAGAAAAAGACAGGAAATTTTGAGAAATTTTAAAGAGGGCAAAACTCGAGTATTAGTGGTTACCACAGTGGGTGATGAAGGATTAGACATACCGGATGCTAATGTTGGAATTATAGTTACAGGTACTGGTTCCAGAAGGCAGTTTATACAGAGACTTGGTAGGCTACTAAGACCATCTGAAGGTAAAGAGGCAAGACTCTATGAAATAATAGTTAAAGGGACTCTTGAAGAATTCCAGTCGAGACGAAGAAAAAGTTTTGATCTTTCGGAGCTACTTTACAAGTAGCTAAGCTACTTAGCCATTTTCTGTGTTGAGATAATATCTTCCGGCTTGCATATCGATACAGCAGCGTAAGGTTTTCCTGCTACTCTAACAACCTTTATGTAGACAACCTTATCAGGTTTTTTTAAGTTCACTTTTCTGTCAATGTTTTTAGCAATATAGTCTATAGATTCTTTACTACGAGCTTCAATAAGATTGCCTTCTTCAGTTACTTTAAATAAATGGCCTTCTAGGGTAATCCTAAACGTTTCATCAGGCTTTATTTTCTCATCGACTAGGTTCCAGATGATCTTAGCTACGTCTTCAAGTACTGGAGAATATACAATATCTATCGGAATAACTCTAAGTATGTTAGTATACCTTGGATCGATTTGTTCTTTAATAGTTTTAACCGCTTCATAAGGGTCCATTCGCGTAGCTCTAATTAGGACAAGAGATCTTTGCTTCCAGACAACATATACTCCTCCAATATACTGTGTTAATTCTTCGATAGCTGCTTCCTCCCTTAAAGCATATGTGGTTACTATAAGGTTAAATCTAGGTTCTACCATGACCTAAACCTCTATGTAGAACTAAGGAAAACCGTTTAAAATATTATTCCACAAAATACTGTAGTAAGTAAGTGAAGACGTGTTCAAGCATGGCAAGGAAAGACTGTGAACTATGTAGAAATCACAGAGCCCGTTGGCTTGTTGAGATAAGAGATATTAAGAGAGGTAAAAAGTTCAAGGCTAGGATATGTGGTATATGTAAGTGGAAACTGTGGCCTAGCCCTAGGAAAACTAAAGATTTAATCATAGTGCGTGTAATAACAAGTGTGAGAAGGCATAGGAGAAGGATAACGCAACCCCATATAAGTAAGCATGGTCAGAGAGGTCGGTGAACGACATCAATATTCCGCTAATTTCTCTCATCATCCCTGCTTGAAGCGAATATATGTGAAGCTAAGCTCTTTAAGTATTTTTTCAGCAATCTTGCTTCTCATATTCTCATCTAGCTTTCCCACTGTTTCTATAAGTAATCCTCCATCACCAGAGAAATAGACGTTAACATCTTCGGCGCCTATTCTTCTATCACATTTTTCTATTATCGATAATATGTACTCATACGTCATTTTGAAGAAATCCTTCTCATCAATTACACCAATACAGTAAAGCAAAGCAAGATTTCTCGGTGTTTTATTTAGTTCTAAGGTATTACATTTGATATTTAATAAGCCTATAGTTTCAAGTAGTTTAGCATGTCTTTTAATGACATTCTTACCTGTCAACATTAGATGTGATAAATCATCAATATCGTTTATGCCAAGCATAATATATTTCAATATTCTTACACGTTGGCTATTAATGTACTTCAGAAATAGTGGATCTATTTCCGACAATATGTCACCCTTTCAGAATACTAATTTTAGGTAATACCTATTTTAACATTTACAATTTAGTTAAAGATGTAATTTAACGTAATCGCTAGAAATATAAGCAAGAATATTTGAAAGAAGTTTTTCAAGATATATATTGTTCCGCAGCTCCTTCGTATACAACAGTATGGTATCATCCTGAACGTTTAAGGTAAGTACAGGGTATTTATCGTTTATAATAACTAATTTCTCAAGAAAAATATTGTTATTAACTTCATATAGTTCCTCTTCTACATTTACAAGGTCCTTATATACTTCATTGAATTCCACTCCGTACGTTAATGTGTGCCAAGGTTTTAAAGTACGAACGCTTTCCACATAAACCTTGGTTTTTGAGATAGCATAGTCTTCAATACGGACTTCAGGTTTCTTAGAAAAAAATAGCAAGTCTTCAAATCCCATTATGGCAGGGTATTTTTCATTTCTACATACATTAAATCCCATGCTTATGAGCATGTTCATTATTTCTAAAGGAACGTTTTCTAACGCGTTTATGCAGTACGTTTTTAATTTTCTACCCTTAATCCATAACCTTTCGTAGGTATATGCTATGTTTATACCATGTCTTTCTGAGGTTTCAAACATGTAGTCTAGATCGTTTTCATCGACCACAGGGATTATGAAAGTGTTTACTCCAAAGCATCGCCTGAACCATTTATTAACACCTTGCATTACTGTTTCCTTAACTTTAAGCGTAAACGGCTCTAAGGAGTAAAAAATCTCGTATCCTGCATTAAACATCTCTACTAAAGTTTTCATGACAGATACTATACTATTTTGATAATTAATTTCCGTAGGTATAAGGATAATGGCGTAGTAACGCAATATTCTTCCCTATGATAGGTTTAAGAACAAGTTTTAAAATTTTGTTTAAGAAAAGGCTAAGAGGAGTTGAGGAGAATGGCTTACTATATGATGCCTTTAAAAAAGCCAATAATTCTTGTCCACAGTGGTGCGGGGAGGTTAAGAAATAAGCAACTTAAGGATTACAAATTATGCTTAAAAGATGCTGCAGAAAATGGGTTTAGAGCCCTATTAACGGGTGGGGCTGTAGATGGTGTTGTTGAAGCTGTAAGGACTATGGAGGACTGCGGGTTCATGAATGCTGGTGTTGGGTCGGTACTTAACATTCATAAGGAAGTGGAAATGGACGCCGGAATTATGGATGGTTCCACTTTGAGAGTAGGTGGAGTTACCTTAGTTAAGAAAATTAAAAACCCTATACTTTTAGCTAGGGTAGTTATGGAAAAAACGGATCACATTCTCTTAGCTGGAAATTTCATAGAAGAATTAGGTATAAAATTAGGCCTAAAAACATGGGATTTTAAACAGCATCCACAATATGTTAGTAAAGTCAGGAGGTATAATGAACTCTACTCAAAGCTACTTAGAGGAGAAATTAAGCATTTACAAAGATTAAGAAAGCTACTGGAGAAAGTAGGAGAGCTAATCCCTGAAACTGTTGGTGCCGTAGCCCTAGATAGAGATGGAAAGCTTGCGGCAGCTACTTCAACTGGTGGTTACTGGTTAAAATTACCTGGCAGAATAGGGGATTCACCTATAGTTGGAGCAGGCTTCTATGCTAACAATGCAGCTGCTGCTTCAGCTTCTGGAATAGGAGAATACATTTTAATCACAGGTCTCTGTAGAAGAGCCGTAGAACTTGTTGAAAACGGATTACCAGCGTTTGAAGCAGCTTCTAGAAGCATAGACTATGTAACTAATATCTTCGGAGAAAATACTGCAGGTCTCATAATAGTAGATGTACGCGGATATATAGGTTCAGCTTTCAACACCGAAGGTATGGGCAGGGCTTTGTTTTCAGCTTCTCACGAGAAAGTAAAAGTGGCTTTATTTAAGTACGAACGACTTATCTAGCAATGTATAGGTACATTTAAATTAGATTAGAGAAGGAAAACGCTATGATGAAGCTCGTAAGGGTTGAGTTCATAGTTATGATAGGAAACCGGGCTCTGAGCGTGTTTCACCTTGAAGCTTAATAAAAGACTTCTCTCAACATATCTAATACTTTACTCCATATTTGGAGAGAAAGAGTTTAACATAGGTGAAGCACTAGACGTGCTCAAGCTTTTTTCAAGCAGGAAAATAGCGATAAAGGATTTAAAGAGACTATGGAAAATGGGATTTTTAAATAGAATAAACAATTATTCGTTTAAAGTGGTTAAACCGGAGAAAGCTTTTGCTAAACATCTTATTGAGTATATTAGCTCCAGAATTTCTAGGAGAATAAGAAGCGCTAATATTAAAGGCGAAGTTCAACTAGTAGGTGAAAGAATTATCGTTAAGCTTGAGAATCCTCCTCCTTTTTCATCTCAGCTAATAGCATTTGAAAAACTTTAGACATTTTCTTTTCTAATGTTCTTTTACCTCTTGAATTCATTTTTCTCACTTCAGCAGTTACTACTATTTCACGTTCTGGTCTTCCTAAAAAGCTTGTTAATGGAACATTTTTCTGTATCTCATTCTCTTCGGTTCTTTTTTTACTACTTAATTCTAACTTTTTCCTATAATACCTGCATGTTTTCCAGTATTTTCGGCAACGTAAGGTGTTAACTACAGTATAAGCTAGTTCTGGAGGAACAATAGTGCACTGACCATACTTGTAAAATGGACATGTTTCTTGGTCCACTAGCATTATCCTCCATATCAATTGGTTTCTACCATACTACACTTAAAGAGGTATTGGTTAATGAGAAAATGGATAATACTCTAGGGTAATACCATAAAGATATGTAAGATTTAAGTAGTAAGAACTAACTAAGGTTTCTTAGGTTCACGCTTTCCCGGTGTAAGCAAGTGAGAGAAGAGAAAAAGAAAATAGCCATATATCATGGTGAAGCTAGAATAGGTGAGATTTTAGGAAGCTTTACTCAAATACAGTTAAAACCCGAAGACTTTACCAGCCCTATAGCATTACAAATGGCCCTTTCTAGAATATATGAGGCCTTAATGAAATCTATAGAAGCAGGTCCTAAGAAAAAATATGTTGCTGAAGTTAGGTTTAAAGACTCTTTAGGGAACCCTGTATTCTTAGCAGTAGATTTAGGAGAAACACCACCACCATTTAAGAGTAAAGATGTTAAAGCAAGAATACTAATAGAGCTTTTTGAAGAAGAGTAGCTAGAGCATTGCAAGAGCGTTACAGAGGTATTATTAAAAACAGGTTAAGAGAAAAAGCATTGACAAAAGAAAACATGTTGTATTTTAGCTTCACATACTATTCTTCATTGTCTTCTCTGTTACTTCCTTACTATCGTTATTTCAATCGTTGAAACTCTTGACTGTCTGCCGTCTGGACTCTGTATTGTCTGACTTCCTATTTTAATGTCCTTGACGTCTACTTGTCCTGCTAAAAACCTGTTTCTCACAATTTCAACAGTGTCAACAGCTTTACTTATAGCTCTTCCTCTAGCCTTGACAACAACTTCGTCAACTCCCTGGTTCAGTAGTGTTAATGTTGCTAGTACGTAGTTCATTACTGGTTTTTTACCGACTAAAACTACGTTACTTGGAGTTGGTTGTGCTTGCTGAGACATAGCTTATGCCCCTAAGTGTTTAAATTCTTTTTAACCTTCTAGACAGTACCTAGTTCTTACATATAAATTTTATTCTTAAACTATCTAGAAAAACTCATGAAAGAATTTCCGCGTCTCAATATAGCTTTCTAAGGGCTTCTTAAGTGCTAATGGTATGTTATCTAAGACGTCCGTAGCTGTTAGTCTTTCACCAAGCTCCTTATAGGCTAAATCTCCAGCAAGGCCGTTTATGAATGCGCCAATATATGCGGCCTTAAATGGTTCAACTTTCCTAGCAAGCAATGTTGCAATAATACCTGTTAAAGTATCTCCTGTACCTCCTACACTCATGCCTTGATTACCTGTTCTGTTGAACTTGATCATGTTCTTGAAGGCTATGATGTCTGTAGGGCCTTTGAGCAGAATTACAGCATTATATTTAGCGGATAATTCTTTAGCTACTTTGGATCTATCATAAAGTGAAGCCATGTTGTAGTTTCTTCTTAATAATATTGAAGCTTCTTTAGCATGCGGTGTTAGAATAGCTTTTCCTTTAAAGTCCATACTGGACTGTTCAGCAATTATTTTAAGAGCATCGGCATCAATAACCACTGGCTTACCTGACTTAACGATTAAGGGAATAAGATTCTTAATAGTTTCTTTTGTTTCCTCAAATAAGCCTATTCCTGGACCCAAAACTATAGCGCCAACTTTTCCTAATAATTCTTCTATAGTGTTTAGACACTTCACATTTAGGTTTTTACCTGGAACTTTTCTAACTATAAGATTAGGAGAGTACGAAGAAATTATCGGAGCAGCACTTTCAGGAGCAGCTACGAAGACAAGGTCAGCACCAGCTTTTAGCGCAGCCATAGCTGAGAGAGCGGGTGCACCTGTATAGTGCTCTGAACCACCAATAACTAGCACTTTACCCCCTACACCCTTATGTGCATCTTTAGGTTTAGCCGGTACTTCGAAAATTACATCCCCAGGACCTGCATATAGCGATGCTTCTGGTGGAATACCTATTTTTACAATCACTAACTCGCCTACGTATTGTTTAGCTCTTAAAAGACCGTACTTCACATCGTGAAGAGCAACTGTTAAGTCGGCTTTAACACATTCTTCTATTACCTCGCCTGTATCAGGGTTTAAGCCTGAAGGTGCATCAATAGCTACTTTGAATCCTGAACTTCTATTGAACATCTCTACGGCTGACTTAATAGGTTCACGTAGCGGCGGCTTAATACCCGTGCCAAGTAGTGCATCTACTATAACGTCTGCTCTTACTGGAGCATAAGGAAATGTTCCTTGCTCAAAGATCTTAACAGTATTGCATATGTTCTTTAAAATTTCGAGATTCGCTAACGTATCTTCGTTTCTTATGTCGTGAATACTGTAGAAGAGATAAACAGATACATTGAAACCGTAACTTGCTAAATGCCTTGCAGTAACAAAGCCATCGCCAGCATTTCCTCCCTTGCCAGCAAATATTACTGCTTCTCTCTTAACACCTATTCTATCTACAATTATTTTTGCTACAAGAGCACCAGCATTTTCCATAAGCATTCTTGTAGGAATACCTAGCGCTTGACAGTTAACCTCCAGTATGCGCATTTCCTTTACCGTTATAGGCATTCAGCTTGCACCTACACCGGTATTATTACCTCTTAAGTCTTATTTAAAGCAAGCTTCATTAACGAAGTATCTAGGTAAAAGTATTGCCTTATGCTGTAATCCGGGGAGCATGCCCTAATTGTGAAGATGCAATATCCTCAGAAAGACTAGAACTAGGTTTACCATGCAAGAAGTGTCTATCATCAAGTACTATAGAACATAGTGTAATGGAGAAACTTGAAGATAGAGTGGAGTATGTGTGGAAGAAGCTTCTATCTGAGGGAACCTTAAGAAAATTTAATGAAGTTTACCGTTTAAATGCTGAACTTTCGGATTTTCTAAAATTCTTCGAGAACGCTACAGGTAAAACTCCATGGAGTGCTCAAAGAACATGGGCTAAAAGAATTATCCGAGGAGAAAGTTTTGCAATAATAGCTCCTACAGGTGTAGGTAAGACAACGTTCCTTACAGTATACAGTGTATATCACGCAGTTAAGGGAAGAGGAAGAGTTTATTTCATTGTACCTACCAGGGTTCTCTTAAGGCAAGTTTACAGTAAAATTCTAGAAATAGTAAACACGAACAATCTAAATGTTAAAGTTCTTGTGTTAGATAGGCAATTGCTTAGTAAAAACAAGTTACTAGAGTCCATGTCTGAGGGAACATTCGACATTCTGGTATCTACAGCAGCTCAATTATCTAAAAACTTTAACATCATAGCCAAGTACAAGTTCTCGCTAATTATAGTTGATGATGTAGATGCTCTTCTAAGAAACTCTAGAAACGTAGACAGAGTTCTTCAACTAATAGGTTTCAGTAAAGATATAGTAGACAAAGCCTACCGGGTAGTATTAGACAAGGTAGAGCTTCTTAGGCTATTATTATCTAATGCCCCTCAAGACATTATTGAAAAGAAAAAGAAGGAAATAGCAGAGATTAAGGGAGAAATAGAAAACTTTGTGAGAAATCACGAAGTAGGGCAAGTTATAGTTAGCAGCGCTACAGGTAGAAGTAGAGGGCTTAGGTCGAAGATTTTTAGAGAACTATTAAATTTTGAAGCAGGAACCGTCATTGAGTACATGAGAAACATTGTAGACGTTTATGTTGATATAGGTATTGATTATAAAAGGCAAATACTCGACTTGATTAAAACATTAGGTTCTGGCGGTTTAGTTTTTGTTTCTCAAGATTTTGGATTGAAGGTTGCAAAGGAACTTACTGCATACCTTGTCGAAAATGGTGTAAAGGCCTCCTTGGCCTCGTCTTCAAGAAGAGGTTTTATTGAAAAATTTTCAAGTGGTAAAGTAGACGTTTTAGTAGGTGTTGCCAGCTATTATGGTGTAATAGTTAGAGGACTTGACCTACCTGATAGAGTAAGATATGCTCTTTTTCTAGGTGTTCCAAAGTTCCAGCTAGCACTAGATAAAGGTCTTAATAATCCGTTAAAAATACTTTCAATGCTCCTTGTACTTAGTGATATTGTAGATGGCGTGGATAAAGAAAAGGTAAACGAGTATGCTAACAAGCTAAGAAAAATTATTGAGAAGCTAAGTTATAGAGAATATAGATTGCTTATGAAAGCCCTTAGGGAGGATATTGTTTTAGAGGGATTCCTAGAGAAAGTACGTCAGTTCTTAGTAGAAATTAAGGAGTACATACTATCTAAAACAAATATCGAAAAAATAAGGCGTAAGGTTAAGGAAAGCAAGATATTGCTTCTCAGAGAAGTAAAGAATAATTTGTACATTGTAACTCCGGATATTATGACTTATATTCAAGCAAGCGGTAGAACATCAAGAATGTTTGTCAACGGCATGACCAAGGGACTATCAATAATCATAGTAGACGATAGAAGAGCATTCGAAGCACTGTGTAAACAGCTAGCCTATTATATAAATGATTTTTCTATAAAGCATATAAATGAAGTTAACTTGGATAAAATACTAGAGGAAATAGATAGAGATAGAGCCTACGTTAGGAGTATACTTGAAGGTAAAATAAGAGCTACATTTAAAGATCCCGTCATATCAGCTCTTATGATTGTCGAATCTCCGACAAAAGCCAAAACCATAGCATCATTTTTCGGTAAGCCTTCTAAAAGAAAAATAGGCAGAATTGTAGCGTATGAAACTATAATTGGCGACCCTATCCTCGGCACTAAAGACTACATGGTAACCATAGTAGCTACTAAGGGCCATATATTAGACTTAGCTTCGGACGTCGAAATAGGACGCTATGGCGTACTACTTGATAATGTTATTACACCGGTATATACGACAATTAAGCGTTGCAGAAGCTGCGGCCACCAATTTTCATTAAACACTACTAGTTGCCCCAGATGCGGTTCCACAAAAATACTTGACTCGAAGGAAATAATAAAGACATTAAGGAAGCTTGCCCAGGAAGTCGAAGTGGTATTTATTGGCACTGATCCTGATAGTGAAGGAGAGAAAATCGCATGGGATGTTTACATACTGTTAAAACCATATGTAGAAAGGATCTATAGGATAGAGTTTCATGAAATTACGAGGAAAGCCATTGTAAATGCTTTAGCTAATCCACGGAATATAAATCTAAGGCTTGTTGAAGCTCAAATTGTTAGGCGTATTGAGGATAGGTGGATTGGTTTTAGTTTGAGCCCTATTTTGTGGAAGAGGTTTGGAATGCACTGGCTATCAGCAGGAAGAGTGCAAACACCAGTACTAGGATGGATAATAGAAAAATATGAAAAATGGAAGAAAACTCGCAGACTTTTCGTAGAATATGTGCTAGAAAACGGATTAGCTATAAGAATAGATTATGAGCCTCATATTGACAGGAAAATTATTAAAGACTATGTTGAACATGGAGCATTAATATTGATAAAGTCAAGCAACATTGAAGAATTACATCCGCCGCCCCCCTACAACACTAATACCCTACTTTATGAACTTTCGATCCGTTTTGGAATGGATTCAAGATGTGCTATGAAAATACTTCAGCAATTGTTCGAATCAGGTCTCATAACATATCATAGAACGGACAGTATAAGAGTATCAAAACATGGTATGGAAGTAGCGAGGAGCTACATATGTGACGCTCTTAAAGTAGGTACTTTATTTAAGCCAAGATCATGGAGTTCGGAGGGAGCGCATGAATGTATAAGACCTACAAGACCAGTTGATGTAGAAACCCTAAAGAAGATGGTTTTGACAGGAACAATAAGGGTTCATGTTAATCTTACTCATAACCATTATAGAGTTTACGATACGATATTTAGACGTTTCATAGCAAGTCAAATGGCGAAAGCTGTTGTTGAGAAAACTAGGTTATATGTAAAGATAGGAGAAGACGTTGCTATAGTAGAATTTGCGTCTAAAATTATTGATGAAGGGTTTCTAAAAGTACTCCCTATAAAAGTTCATGAAAAATGGCGCAATATGCAGAGGGGAAGCATCTTAAGAATAGTCGAACATAGAATGTGGAAGGGCTCTATTGAAAAACTGTACAGACAAGGAGATGTAATAAATCTGATGAAGAAAAAGGGCATAGGAAGACCTTCAACATATGTTAAGATCCTAAGTACATTGCTGAGAAGAGGCTATGTCATAGAGAGCAAGAACAAGTATTTAGTACCTACTACTATAGGAAGAAACATTTACAACTATCTCACTATGCACTTTAAGCCTTTCATTTCAGAGGAAACAACAAGAAAACTAGAACAGCGCATGAGAGCAATAGAGAATGGAGCGGTAAATTATTTAGATGTACTAAAGGATCTCTATTCGGAACTTCAACAGCTTTTAACAACAATCTCAGCGAAAGAAAAAGCTGCAGCGTAAGTGTCATGCTAATATTTATACCATTATTTACTAGTTTAACATAAGTGAGAATAGTGCCTAGAACTATCACAATAAGTGATGAAGTATATGAGAAACTTGAATCGCTTAGTAAGCTTTTCGAAAAAATTCTCGGCAAGAAAACCAGCATAAATGAAGTACTAGAATTCTTGATAAGTATGAGAACAGAATATTTTGAAGGCTTGATATATAGTATTGTTAAAAGAGTAGATAAGCTCGAGAGAGAAGTTAGCGAATTAAAGAAAACCATTGGCGTAAAAAGAGAACTACCTAAACTCAGACATGATAGGTTTGTAGAGTTTATGAAAGACGTAGTCGTATATCCTATGGATAAAATAAAGGTTTCTCGCGAAAGAATAGAAAAACTAGTTTTTGACGGCATATTGGACGTAATACATGCAGCCGGAAAAGCATATTTAGTGTATAAGCCCAAGCTTGAAGAATTTCTAAACAAGCTTCCCTTGCCTGTTGATGATGTTAAGAAGTTAAGTAAAGAAGAAGCAAAGCTATTGGAGCTACTGAAGAATGCAGCCCTAGTTTATCATGATGCAGCTACAAAAACTATAAGAAAAGTTATTTAAGTCAGACGGGATTACTATTCTTCATTGACCCCTCAAAGGATAGGGCATTCATCATCCTACTTACTCTCTGTAAATGCTTTCTTTAATACTTTCTCGCATGTACTCAAACTTCTTATCGCATTGTCTATGGTGTAATAGTATTCGTTCCTTCCTTTATATGCTATAAAAGTATAGGACAACGATACAGTGGTGTAGTGGACTGTATTAAGTATTAACTTACTGCTTATGTATTTTAAGGTAACAGTTCCTTTAGCTCTACTTCTGGCAGGATATATTTCAGTGTATACGCTACCGTAGTCTGTCAACATGACTCCAAGTATTCTGGGATAGGAGTTAGGCGGTTTAATAAACCAGCAGACATAGTTGTTAACAAGTTTTAGCTCTTTATGTATTTTTCTAAGTTTCGTAGCAGACATGTTATGCTTTGCCTTGGAGAATATCTGAAATTCAGAGTAACTACAATATTCCTCAATAAGCTCAGGTACAAGAGGGTACATCCTAATAGGTATAATGAGCCTTAACGACCTTTCTTCTTCATTAACATCAATTACTGAGAGCCCATAGTCCTTAGCTGCTTTCAAAAACCTAGTAATCAGAACTTGGGGTTTTAAGTTCACTACTAGGTGAACATTTTTTACGAACCTCATTTTAGACCTCCGACGGGGATAACTTCGTCACATCTCAGTATCTTACTCGTTCTTCATCGGTCTTTTCCATGGTCAGTCCTTCCACATGCAATCATCAATCAGATCCGGGTTCATTCATCACTCCACTTGTAGTTCTGTAGAGGCAAAAATATATTAATTTCCATAAAGTTTTAAATTTAAACGGTTTAGTTACGTTTCTGAGGATGGACACATATGAAGTTTAAAAGGTTCTTTATGCAATACGGCTTAAGCCAGGTGCTTCTAATAAGCTTCGCATTTGCAAATGCTTGGTTACCTCCAGGCTACATTATTTACTTCATAATAATATATGTCCTAGTATTTGGTGCGTTAATGTTCTATTTCGCCAGGAAAATGTTTAAAGGTAAAATAAAGGATTTAGATGCAATAAAGAAAGCTAAGAGGATGTTTAGGGCAAAAGCAGCAGAAGTTCGACAACTAATGACCAGAGATAGGCTTCTAGTATCAGAGATGAAAGGTCAATTCGTGTCCATGATGCTACCATTCATATCTATTATTATACTTCTCATATTCCTTCCTCATCTGAGAGAAGTAATAGTGGGAGAGGCAGAAAAACTAGAATTCTTAGAGCGCTTCGTAAGATATATTATACTTTACGAAAGCTTCTTCGTGGTAACATTAATTTCAAGGTTTATTCAAAACATTTTAGCTAAAAGAAGAGGTTTTACAACAATGATGATACTTAACGATTACATAGTAACGGAGAAAGGCATGTACTCCGAAACAGGGCCTGGATATACTTTTTCATTCCCTATAAAGGTAAGAAACATCTCATATAATGAAAGGAGATGTTTTGTCGACTTGGATGTCGTTCAGGAAACGGTAATGACAGGAAAAAACATTACAAGAATCAGACTTTACACTAAGAAACCTAAAGAGTTATACAATAAATTACAAAACTGTGTAGAAGTAGAAGCAAAATGATAGAGTATTACCTGTAGCCTCTAATTATTTGCAAATATGTAACGCCATTGAGTGCTATGTATGGTACAGCTTTTTTAGCTACATAAAAGTATTTTGGTGCAAATGTTCTAAGAATATTGTCTAGGGGCAATACTCTCAATTCGTATACTTCATCTGAAGGTATTCTAGATGTGAAATCATTAATATTATTCAGTATTTCACGTGCTGTGAAGTAGAGTGTATAGTAAGAACTTTCATTTAACGGTTTAACGTATAGAATGAATGTTTCATCTAAGTCTATGGGCTTAAATGAGGTATTATATTCTGAAGACATACATATTTCTCTAATATTTCTTAAGAGGGCCCATCTCCACTCAGCTATATCTACGTCTATAAAGCATGTAACTCTATCAACATTACCGGGTTTTCTTAATTCTTTTAGCTTGTGTTCTATAGTTTTACGTGGTATTTCAAGTATTTCAGAAAGTTCATCAGCAGTTAATGCTATGTGCTCTAGCGTCTGTATTATGAGCAATGTTGAGTCTTTAATCCACGGTCTTATAGGCGGCATTTTCCTAACGTATGTACTCAAGGGAGATTCACTGCCATTTAATACTACAACCTTTATTTCTCCGTTTCTTATCTTCCTAATTAACTCCTTAGTACTCTCAATGTCCATATATTGCATTAGAACTTGCTTTGTTGCTTCTTCGCTTATAACATCATCTCCAGTATCTATCCTACCTACTTTCCCAAAGCTTAACTGTAATTCTTTTAAAGTGTAGTAATAGAGAGGTGATCTTCGCAAAGATTTAATAACGAGCTCCTCTACTTCACCAGGATCTATGCTCATAAGTATTTTTATAGGGTCTACATCATTTACTTTAACGGAAAAACCTATATGCGACACTTTTACTTGAACATTCGATGTATACTTAGTTGAAATAAAGTATAAAAGTATGTGGGCCAAAGTCTCTGCTACATTTTGACCCATCCAATAGAGAAATGTGCACTCATTACCGCTTCGCTCCACAATCATAGTCTTTTCGTCCGGTAACTTTACTTTTCTTGATTTAATCTCTTTAACTAAGTTTTCAAGAGCTTTATAAGCATCTTCATGAATTATAATATTTTCATATGAAACCTTACTTCCTAATGTAAGTTTAGAAAGCAGATAACCCATAGTCTTTGACAATTTAGTTGGCCTTCTTATCCCTTCACTTCTCCAAATAGGTATTTCAGCTTCACCTTGTGTTGAAGGAATAACACTTATTTTCATTAATGAATCATCTATTTCGACAACTTTCCAATTTTTACCCGAAAGCCTAAATATATCACCTATCCTCAAAAACCTATAAACGTAATGGGAATCTACATCACCTATTACCTGGTTTCCATATTTTACTTGAAATGAAGATCTTTCGCCTATTGTTGTGAAAAACTCTGAAAAACTCTTCATCCACCATGTTTTAAAGTTGCTGTCTAAACTAAATCTCCATATTTTAAAGAACATAAAACCTAGTTTAAGCTTACGTTCCTTAAGGTCCCAGCATATTAGCCCATTCTTTACAAGGTAGTTTAGTAATTTAATGAAATCGTTTAAGCTGAGCTTTCTGTAAGGGTATGCTTTCTTAATGATCTTATATATTGTATTTGGTTCTATTTTTCCATATTGAAGAATCATTCCTAAGATTTCTTTTGCTAAAACGTCAAGAGGACATTCAAGAATACATGGTTCTTCCAGGTCTCTGTTTAAGGCTAACATGGCTGTTGCTAGGGTCTCTAAAACATCTACGCTACTTAAACAAATAATTAATCCCTTAGAGCTTGCATTAATACTGTGTCCGCTTCTACCCGTTCTCTGCAATAGTGTGGTAATTGAGCCCGGAGGTTGAAACTGTATAATTTTACTTATATTTCCGAGATCTATTCCTAATTCCAACGTCTTAGTGCAGACAATACAAGATAGTTTTCCGCTATTGAGCATATTTTCCATTTCAAATCTTAATTCCTTAGAAACTGATGAATGATGTACTCCTACGTTGTTTAAACCCTGTTTCTCTAAGACTTCATGAAGTCTTTCAGCTGTTGCTCTAGAATTTACGAAAACTAGACTTTGTCCTTCAATATGTTTTATTATTTTTTCCGAGACTAAATTCCATAGTTCCTCATCATTATTAGCGTTCACAGAGTCTATTTCGAAAATTATGCTTTTTTCTTCGCAAGCATTAATTATGCTTTGCTTTCTTTTAGAAGACCCGAAAATAAGCTTAGCAACTACTTCAGGATTACCTATTGTTGCTGAAAGACCTATTCTTTGGAAGTCCTTCCCAGCTATTTCCTTAAGCCTTTCTAAAAGTACTGATAGCTGTATACCTCTTTTAGATGATAATAGCTCGTGAACCTCGTCTATAATGACCCATTTTATATTTGAATAGTATTTTCTGAATTTAGGTGCCCAATCCAAATCTATTTCTAGACCTTCAGGTGTCGTAACTATTATATGTGGAACATTCCTAAGTCTCTTAACCTTCTCATATGACGGTACATCGCCATGTTTCCGAGCAACGGTAAATCCGAGCTTATCAGCCCACCATTTTAACCTTCGGGTTATGTCGTTTATTAATGCTTTTAGCGGTGTAATGTAGATTACAGCAACGGGTTTTGTCTCGTTTTTAAGCATCATTTCAAATATAGGCAGGATAGCTGCTTCTGTTTTACCGTAACCTGTAGGGGCAATAAGCAGTACGTTGAATCCTTCTCTTATTTTCGGTATAGCTAGTTTCTGAGCTAACGTAAAGTCATTCCATCCTTTTTCCTCAACTAATTTCCTTAAAACCTCGTTACCTATGTAATTGCTTACTGATCGCATTTAAGATGCCTTAATTTTAACTATTATTTTTACTACTTAGAGACCTTTCCGCTTAAGGGAGTTCTACTAAAAAATGTTTTCTACAAAGAAGAAATATAGGTGACAATAAAGTGGAGAAACTGGAATGCATAGTTTGCGGAAGAAAGTTCCCTTTGGGTCAAGGGATTATAGTGAATATCTGTGGTTTCACACTAAGATTCCATAGTAAAAATTGTGCAGTGAAGTTCTTTAGAGTATTTGCCTCAAGACTTACAGGCGATGAAGCAAAGAGAGTAACTAAAGAAGTTATAGATGAATTTTTGTTGAAACTTAATGAGCAGAGAAAACTTAAATCTAAGAAGCTTTAACTCACAGGTTCAAATACTATACCTAAATTTTTAGCTAAAGTATATGCTTCAAGCATCTCTTTATGTGTTGGTCTTCTAGCTATATCAGCCCATCTACTGGGGTATTTAGCAACTAAGTATTCCGGCCTATATTGAGCCATAATATTTACAAGAACTTTGTCTGTAGGTAAGTTTTCAGCTATCCATTTGAGTATAGGTTTTGTACAGCATTCTAAATGGTTGGGTAAAACAAGATGCCTTATTATCATATCACCATGCTCTATAGCCATTTTAAGATTTCTAGTTACTATTTCGAAGTATTTTGGAGCTGAAGAAAGTCTTATAGCACACTTATTATTTCCATACTTGAAATCGGGTAACCATATATCTATGATGTCCACTAATAACTTCATAGATTCTACGGTTAAGTACATGTTACTATTCCATAACTGTGGAACGTTAACGTCAAGGTATTTAAGGGACTCAATGATTGTATGTAAATTAGGTGTGGGATCTCCTCCAACATGGTTAATGTTTCTAGCACCATTACTTCTTAGCTCTTTTTGCATTACTGCTAGCTCTTTTGCAGTTACTTCGATACCATTATATATGTTAGTTTGGCTAATGTCGTAGTTTTGACAGTTATGTATTAATATACCATTACCTGCAAAGAAAACATGCTCTTCAGCTTTGTTTAATGGGGCATCTATGATGATGTCGTAAACTTTTCTTCTTTCTCTTATTACCTTTAACTCCTTCACATAATCTTCCTTTATTACTTTCTTTCTTTTCTTGGCTATTGAAATTATTTGTAAGAGCTTATTTCTTCTGCCTTCATCTATGAACTCCGCTATTTTGAGAAGTTTAAGGATTTCAGAAATACCGTTAACTTCTACCCAGAACTGTTTATGCTTACTCCTATGTCCTGTTGGAAGAACATTTTTCATAGAAGGCATTACTTCTCTTATACGATACTGCACATTATTTAAACCTAGTATGTAGGCTAATTCATAAGCCATATTTTCCGATGTAGTTACGAACCTTATGCAAAGTACCCCTTTCTTACCCGCAGCTAAACTACCCTCACCTGTCAAGTATGCAGATAGGAATTCTTTCAATAATCTATTGTTCACGTTGAAAACTATCCATGGAACCCTCTTATTTGGTGCTTTACCTTCAATATCTAAGACGTATCTAAATATGAGATACAGAAGTTTACTTGGTACTATTATTTGCGGGGATTTTCCTTTGTACCTGTATATTAGCTTTGCTCTACTGCTATTAAAGGACGGCATAATGGATTTCAGACAGGAAACTATGTCATTTCGTATAGTCTCATTTGAGGACGTAAATACTATGCCATGTTCAGCAAAATAATTACCTTCAGCAACGAAATACCCTAATAACCTCATAAATTGTGGAGTAATTTTAATTATAGCAGGTATGTAATACTTTACGCCTTTCTTCATGGATATCAAATATGATGCTATATTTTCTCTTATTTCATAGTACCTCCTGTATAACTTAGTAAACACCGAAAACGGCATAGAATCTACGTAGAGCCAATAGTACTTGAAGTTACTTACACCTGCCTTCTTAAATATTTCCTTGTAACTAAGGTTACGGCTCTTACGTAGATTCTTTAAAATTCTGCTGGCATTCTTTATTCTAATTTTACCCTTTAACTTCGGTGGTAATTTACTTGCAAATTCTTCAATAATATTTATTGCATTGATATTATTGTTTAAAATATTACTAGCTAGTAAATTACAAGGTAAAGTTACGAGCTTATCGCCTACTGATAAATCTTTAACCTGTTTCTCCTTTAGTTCATTCCCTTGCTGCACTATCACTGTATGTTCAGGTGTAAGTTTGACCTTTTTACCTCTATTAGTAATTACCTCGTAAATTTCATTTCCAAATCTACTAATAACATCCTTTACTTTTCTCCACCCCTTTAGTGTTAAAACCTCTACTTTCTTCTTGTCCACTAAGTCTCTTACTACCTCCTTTACTTTCTTAACTGATATAATTCCATTAACCCTAACTAACATGTAATCTTCTTCATCGATGCAGAAAACGCATCTGAAATTACAGCTTCCATAAAATATCGTGCCACTAGGCACTAATGGCGCTTCTTCACCTAAGTGATGGAACCATGAGTGAACATAGGTTCTATGGTCTAACCTACATATTAGACCTCTTTCTCCTTTCGCTCTATTAACTAGACATCTTCTTTCGCAAAATATGCATTGTTCAAGCATCTTCTTTACTATTTCCACTTTAACATCTAAGAAGCTTATTTCAGGGTTTCCTAATTCAGCGAGGTCCATTTTATCGTTTTTTATGTCTTCAAAAATTTTCTTAAACTTCGAAGCAAGCTCGTCATGAAGTTCCCATAGACCATTATAGTCTAATTTTCGAGGATCCTCCGCTACTTCTATTCTCTTTACTATCATAAACTTAGCTGGTTTAAGATTTTTCATGACTTTATAGTACCATGAAAGCCTATTTACGACTTCGCTGTTCTTCCATACCTGTACTGCATCAGGCCTGTAAAGCATCCATGTTCCGAAGATCATTTCTAACTGCTCCTTCTTGTACTAAATTCTGAAGTTTACATTTAAAATATTATGAACATATGCTTCTAAGCGGCAAAACGCTAATCAATATCCGTAATGCTCTAGATATATAATATGATGTACTGGTGTAAAGTGCCATGAGGAAGGTAGCTCATGAAGTATTTGCTGCTGGAACAGCAATTTTAATTCTTAATCCTAGTATTGCACATATACCTCTGGTACTCCTTGGAGCAATAACCGGAGGCATATTTCCAGATATCGATATTAAACTGAAACATAGGAAGTTAATGCACAATGTTTTCTCATTTCTCATAATAAGTTTTACTTTGCTTTATACTACGCATTTCATACTAGGCTCTCTAAACATATTTAAGATCTTCATACAAGCCTTCTTAGTAGGTTACTTCACCCATATACTATTAGACTTATTTACCGTAAGAGGTGTTGCTATTTTATGGCCTATCCTTGTTAGGTCTTTTAGTTTTTCCGAAAGAAGATATGACGACCCCTTACTTAATACACTATTTATAGTCTTAGGTTTAATGGCTATGATATCTTATGTTGTATTCATGTATAAGTAATAGAGTGTTAGAGTTGTGGAAGTATATACTCCTGAATAGGCTTAATAAACCCTATTTCAGCAAGCAAATAAACTACGAACGTATAAACTACTGATACTAGAATGTACTTGATAACATTTTTCTTGGTTAGTCTGATATCATTCTTTATAACAGCTTCAGCACCTACATGCATAAGTATGAAACCTAAAACATTTGTTCCATTGTATGCTAGAATGAATAGTGCTGTAAAGTATTCTTTAGGTAGAAATAGTAATAGAACACATGTAATGGCGTACGATATTGGAATATTAACGAACACATCGTTCCACCAAGATAGCGGAGATAGTATGTAACCTATTAAGGCGATAATTCCCCCTATTTTCCTCTTAACCATAGAAATACACCATTAACTGTGATGCTTCGTATCTCGTAGTTACTCTTACTTAGTTGCTTTCCAGCATATTCCTACTTCTTCATCAATAACTTATTTAACCTTTCTACTTTTCCCTTCAACCCTTTCCTCTCATAGAGTTTCACAAGTTTTCTTACTGTTTCCTCATCCATACCATGCTTCAAAGACTCTTCTAAAGACTCAATGGCCTTATCTATTTCGCCAAGTTCTTCAAAAACTAAAGCCAGCTTACTCCATAACCTCTTCTCATCCCTCTTCAGAAGTATAGCATTAGTATATTGGTTCAGGGCCTCCTTATATTCCCCAGTAAGTAAATAAAGGTCACCTAATCCTTCATAGGCCTCATAATTGTTCATGTTAATGCTTAAAGATCTTAAGTAGTACTTTTTCGCGCGTTCCCACAGGTTCTTCCATACGTTTCTGTAGGTTCTTTTATCTAAATGTTCCACTATTTTCTTAAAAAGGCCTCCTAGGATATTGTATGTTTCATAGTTTTCTAAACCCTTTATAGCATACATTAATCTCTCAATAGCGTCTGCTAATAGTATAGGATTCACATTCTCCTTGAAAAAACCTTTCTTGTCTTCAAACCATGCTATTATTAAGCCTTCCAGAACTCTTAAAATATAATTCATACCTAAATACATGTATTTTGCTGAAACCTCATTAAATCCTCCGTAAATATCGTAAAAAATATCCGCTGCCATCAGATATAGCCAATCTTTATTGTAAGTCTCTGCGGTTTTATTAATAATATTTATCAGTTCTTCTGTTCTTTCCCGTGCATACTTTCCTTCGCTTGAGGTCTTTTTGAGCTCAATATACTTATTTAGTACTTTGATAAGTTCTTTCTGGAAGTTCTTATTTACCAAACGTTCTTCACCATAAACAATTACGTCGATGTCAGGGGGCTCCTAATTCGTCATCCCTTAAGAGGTCAAGCCCGCCACATTCATCATCTAGAGGTCCCCCTGTATGTAGGGGGTTCATTCCTCATGGGTTTCCTCTACTCCCACTCTTTGAGAGTTTATCTTCATCGCCTTAGCCTCCCGCATAGCTCCACTAAACTCTCTTAAGCGAGAGTAGAGGGGTTCAAAGGGGGGATTCATCCTTATCTCCCAACTGGTCATAGTTCGTCCATCCCCCTACATCCCATATTGTAATAATAGCGTAAATTATATATAAGTTTTACGTAAATTTTATCTAAGGGTGTACTTTTGTGGAACAATATGTTTTCCATGCGAAGATAAGTAAGGGGAGCGGGAAGAAACTATGTATATACATTCCGAAAGATGTTGAAGAAAAGATAAAGCATTTACACGGATGCGAGGTGATAGTATTTGTTATTAAACCAGATACCTAACATAATAGCTGATAGAGAAACACTAAAACAGTTCATGTACGTTACGGTAAATGGAAAACTCGTCCCTAAGAGTAATGAAGACTGCATGAAGCTATGTTTACTAGCTTACCGTTTCAAACAAGCAGTCAAGTATGGAATAAACCTTATACTGAAAGGAGTTCCGCAGAAAGAAGCGTATAAGGAACTAGCGAAACTGCTACCGAGTAGCATCTACGGTGAAACAGCATACAAGTATGCTAAACTACTAGTAAAGGGTAGTAATGGAGAGAAAATAAACGTTAGAAAGAAATGGTTAGCATCAAGAGGAGGAGTAACGTGGAAGGGAAATCTGCGTAAAGCTTATTTCAACAGATAAAGTACTGATAAGATACTATGGTGGTGAATGGTTAAAGTTTAACGTAAGGTTTGGGAGGAAATACCTCCCATTAATCAAGGAGCTAATTCTATTAGCAAACCAGAAGAAAATAAGCTATGGCGTATCAATAAGCTTCAACAACGATAAACCATACATTCATGTAGAAATACCTTTACGGTTATATCTAAAACACCTATCAACATCTAAACCTGAAGGTTACGGGTTAATTGCAGGTTACGACCTTAACTCTGATAGGTTAAACGCGATAGTTATTAATGGTAATGGAGATATTGTAGCATTAAAATCCTACTGGTATTCTAAAGTCATAAGTCATGGTTTTTCAAAAGATAAGGCGAGATGGTTAAGACTTAATGCTCTTTCAAACGCTTTGAAATGGTGCATGAGGATAGGGGCAGACTATGTTGTATTTGAAGACTTAACTAAAATCAAGAATAAGAGACTTACAAGCAGTCCGTATGCTAACCGTAAGATAGCCAAGTTCCCGAAGAAACAAATGTTAAGACATGGTGTTATCAAAGCACTAAAATTAGTGTTTACAGTCATATTAGTCAACCCGAGAGGTACAAGTAATAGCATAACTCATAAACAAGTGATTATGGAGAAAGGACTAGATAAGCATATGGCAAGTGCATACATAATAGCCTACAGAGGATTAAAACGGTTAAAGAACAAGAACCCTCAAAAACCCCCGCAATCAAACCCTACATAAAAACACGATGATTAGAAAGTGAACTCGCTATTTCTAGAATAAGTTATTAGGGTTTGTATCTAAAAAATTCTCGTATTTACCGGGAATATGGAGAGAGTGTAGTGAAATGTCTTTAGGTAAAGAAGACTATGTTATGGTGAAACTATCTCCTCGAACTAGGAAATTATTAGAAAAAATAGCTGAAATAGTCGATGCTAACATTGCTGACCTATGTTATGAAATACTGGAGTCCTACGAGCCCATACTGAAGAAAATAGCTGAGGAACATGTTTCAAATATTGATGAGTTCATTGAAAAAATATATCGCATTCCTCTTAGCTCTTTCATTATAGATCATATTGAACGTGAAATACTTGAAATACTTCATGTCCATAAATACTACGAGCTAGAGGAAGTTAATGTGGAAGCTAATGAAAATAAATTCTTGTTTATGTTCCGTGAAAAGGAAACTTCGCCATACAATGTAGGGGATTGGTTTTTAGAGTTTAACGGGAAAGAGTGGACTATGATACTCTCGCTTATATTAGATGGCGTAGGTAAAGCACAGATAAGAAAGTTAAGTAAGGTAAAGGCACCCTTTAAATTCACCATTCTCTTATCCCAGCTAAGAGGTAAAAACGCTCTTACGGTGAGGATAGTAGCTAATAAGTTCAATGAGTTGCCAGATTTCAATACAGTTTCTGGGTTTATGAAAACAATAAGAGAACTTGTTCTATCAAGGTAGGGGAAGCTGTGTAAATTTAGCAGAAAAAGTAAAAACATAGATGCTCAGTAAGAGAGATTGAAGAATACACTTAGTTAAGCGGCAGGTGTTGAAAGCTTGATGCTTGTCTGCCCTAAGTGCGGATTCAGATTTGATTTATCGTATTCTAGAGCATTTTCATGTCAAGGTTGCCCCTACGCGACGTTCGGAGATTGCGGCTATGTTAAGTGTCCACGTTGCGGCTACGAATTCCCGCTAGAGAAACGATTTTCGCTATAGCTTCATCTACACTCACTGCCACCTTAACGTAGTTTAATTTAACACTAGAATCTTTCAGACCGTGACCCGTTACAATACATGCTACTCTCTCACCTCTATTATCTATTACCTTCTCAGATAGTAGTTTGAAAAGACCAGCTACGCTTGCAGCTCCAGCAGGCCCACCACATACTTCTTTCTAGCAGCATATTTTATGGCGTCTAATATTTTTCTGTCAGAAACTTTAATGAAGAAACCTTTTGATTCACTTATGGGTTTCACAGCTTTGAACAAGTTAACTGGTTTACCTATTCTTATTGCTGTTACTATAGTTTCAGGGTGATCTATGAAATTAGGCGCGCTTAGACCTCTCTCAAACGCTTCAGCTAAGGGTGCTGCTCCTTCAGCCTGCACTCCTGCCATTTTTGGAAGCTTAGAAATAAGCCCTATTGCTCTTAATTCTTTAAACCCCTTCCATATTGCTGAAATATTTCTAGCATTGCCTACTGGAACTATGATCCAGTCAAATACATTATCTCCTTCAGCCAGTTCAAAAGCTATCGTCTTCCAGCCTTCTAATCTCCATGGATTAAAGGAATTTAAAGGTAAAAATCAGGATGCCTTTCCATTACTTCCATAACGACTTTCAATGCATCATCGAAATCTCCTTCAACCTCAACAATGAGTGCACCATGAAGTATTGCTTGGAAAAGTTTCCCTAAAGCCACTTTCCCCTTCGGAATAACAACTATCGCTCTTAACCCTGCTCTCCCTGCATATGCAGCTAGAGAAGCCGCTGTAAAACCTGTGAAGGCAACAATAACAGCTGATATATTGTGTGCTTTAGCTAGTGTTACAGCTAAGCTTATACCTCTATCCTTAAAACTGCCTATAGGATTAGCTCCTTCAAACCTAATGAAGGCTTCAACGTTGCTTAAAGCTCTCATTTTAATGAGCGAAGTAGAGCCTTCACTAAGCGTTATAATGTCTTTAAAATAATCTCTGATCGGTAGGAGTTTTCTAAATTTCTAAATACCTTCTCCTTTAAAATTATCCCAGCCATATATATTAATGCGTGATAAATCGTACTCTACAGATAAAAGAGAACCACAATAGGGACGTTTGAAAAGATAAAATACTCTGTTTGAATTCGCTACGCACCTAATGCACCTTAAATAAGTGTTTTCCTTAATAACTTCACTCATAGACCTCTACCACCATGAAAACAAATATAGAGTTCTTAGATTTAAAAAAGGTGAGCATCTACTCATTACTAATCTATGGCGTATAAGTTATGAAGATAATAATAAATAAGAGAAATCTAGCTAGAATATTAAGCGAAGCTTCTAGAAGAGCTTATGAAATCTGTGGCTTTCTTTTAGGGACTAGAAAAAACGACGTTCTAGAGGTTTCAGAGGTAATATTTATAAATAATGTAGCCGGTGATAAGGAGAAAGCATTCTATATGAACCCTATTAAAACGTACAATGCTTTAATGTATGCTAGTAAAAAATCATTAGAGATTGTAGGAATTTTCCATTCACACATAAACTCTACATTACCTTCTGAAGAGGATTTAAAATACATGAAACTATGGAATGTATTATGGCTAATAGTGGATTCTACTTCGAAAAAGTATAGAGCCTTCATACTTGACAATGGGAAGTTAAATGAAGTAAAAGTTATTTTGAGAAATTAGGATTAGCTTAACCCTTTCTGGGTCTTGGTACACGTTTACCATTACCTATTACCCAATATTCCCCATTTTCCCTTATCTCAAGCTTCCATATTGGAACTTCCTTCTTAACTCTTTCAAGAACTTCTCTTGCAACGTCAAAAGCTACTTGCCTACTAACAGCAGCTACTACTATGTAAACAGTAGGTTCTTTAGGTTTTAAGCTCATTATCTTATGATAGACTCGAACATCTATAACACCTTCCCTTCTAAGAGCCTCATTGACTATTTCCCGTAGTTTTTCTGAAGCATAGGGTTCATATGCTTCATAGGATAATGCATAAACTTTTTTATTTCCAACAACACCTTTTACAAATCCTACAAAAATTACTACTGCTCCTGCTCTTTCAAATTCTTTATTTTTCCTCATGTCGTTAATTATTGTTTCTAAACTTACATCGTATTTCACGATTTTCCCTTCACCTACACCACCTGCTGCAGGAGGAAACACTGCTACTTCATCTCCATTTTTTAACATCATGTTCTCTGAAGCAGGTTTACCATTAACGAGAACTATTATAGGCTCTATTTCATATTCATCTATATACCTATTTATTTCAGGAAAACTACTCCTTATGTGCTTAAGTAATTTAGCTACTGTGAGTTTTTCTTTGAAACTTAATGTAAGCTCATTCTTACCTACTATGTCTCTGAATACAGCAAAGAACCTTACCTTAACTTTCATCGCTAACCATGGATTATAATGTTAGGTGCCTATTAAAATATATTTCAAGACAAGATTTAATTCTGGTTAAAGGAAAAATTGCAGGTAGGGAGACATTAGTTATACGTTGAAGTAATTGTAAAACTCTATGGGCGTAGGGTAGCTTTCTACCATTATAATTTCTTTTCTCTTAATGTCGATATATGTTTCAATGATTTCTCTAGTGAATATTGGGTATAGGAAATCATGATCGCTTTCAAGTTCATCTAATGCTCCCCATAAGGTTCTCGGTAGTTCTTTAATCCCTAATTCTCTTTTTTCTTCAGGCGACAAGTGGTAAACGTTCTTGTCCATGGGATCACCAGGGTCTATTTTCTTTCTTAATCCGTCTAAACCGGCTGCTAATATAGCTGCAAAAGCTAAATATGGGTTTGCTGAAGGGTCAGGAGGCCTGTACTCTATTCTTTTAAGTTCTTCCGAACCTTTATGGTAGACGGGTATTCTTATTGCAGCACTTCTGTTACCTTTACTCCATGTTAAGTATACTGGTGCTTCAAAGCCAGGCCTTAGTCGTTTATAGCTATTAGTTGTTGGTGAAACTATAGCTGAAATCGAACGAGCATGTTCTAATAATCCACCTATAAAGTATCTACCTAGCTGGCTTAGTTCAGCATATTCATCGTTAGGATCATAGAATAAGTTTCTACCTTTAATATCCCATAAGCTTACATGTACATGCATTCCCGAACCGTTATCGCCGTAGATGGGTTTGGGCATAAACGTAACCACCATATTATATTTCGCAGCTATGTTTCTAGCAACATATTTTAGCGTTTGAACATTATCTGCTGTTCGTACCAGGTTATCGTATTTGAAATCTATTTCACATTGTCCTGCAGCCGCTACTTCGTGATGATGTGCTTCAATAAGTATGTTAAAATACTTTGTAAGTGTCTTAGCTATTTCATGTCTTACCTTAAATATTTTATCCATAGGCTCGTGAACGTAATATCCCCCCTTGACCCTAAATGGTATGTTAGTGCTGTAAAATGCTGATTCACAGGTTACTACTTCATATGCTTGCTTATACTCGGGTCTAGACATGTCAATTATAACCTTATCGAAGATAAAGAATTCTACTTCTGGTCCCCAGTAACTGACATAGCCTAAACTTTTAAGGTATTCTTCGGCTCTTTCAGCAATGTATCGCGGGTCTCTTTCCAATCTACCTTGATCGTATCCTCTATATACTTTCCCTATAAATCTGGCTCTTTCCTTATCCCACGGTATTACCGCAAAGGTACTTTCATCAGCCTTCACTATTAAGTCGCTTTTATCTATAGTGCTAAATCCTTCAATGGAACTGCCATCGAGTTTACCTTGATGTTTCCCCTTAAAATTATCTGCTAAACACGTTATCCTATGTAACTTTCCTGTAACCGATGTGAAATGCAGTTCTATCCATTTTACAGAGTCTGGTATCGATATAGTTCTTCCGCTTGGCCTCATAGACACTTACCTACAGTAGAAGACATTAGATTTGAACAATATTTTATATTTAACTCTAAACATATTGAACATTTTCATAATATTACTTTATATTCTACAAGTCATATGTTTAAAGTACGTTATTAGATCATGGACATCACTAGAAATAAGTTGTTCACCTAGAGTGAATAGGTACTATCAGAATAGGTAAGGTAAACTATTTTACATAAAGTTATAGTTAAGTATGTGATTATGTAGTAAGTAGTAATTGAGATGAGCCTATGGTGAATATCTTAGCGTTTATACCAGGGCATAAATTTCCTGACGTAAGTATAACAGGCCCTATATGTCCCCTAGGGTGCAAATACTGCAAAGGGTACTATTTGAGAAGCATGGAACCCACATTAACACCTAAAAAACTATATGATACTGCTAAATTTCTAGCTAAGAGAGGAGCTAAAGGGCTTCTCATTAGCGGCGGTTTTAACTTAGATGGTAGATTACCTATAGAACCTTTTCTTACCGTAATTAAGGATATTAAGAGGGAGTTTAACCTTGTTATAAGTGTTCATTCAGGACTTGTAGATAAGAACTTAGCCGTGAGAATGAAGGAAGCTGGAGTGGATATAGTAGATTACGAATTAATTATGGATGACTATGTAATAAAGGAGATAATGAATTTAAAATCTAAAAGAAGCCACGATTTCGTTAAGAGTCTGGAAATTCTCGAAAAGTATGGACCACCATATATTGCTCCTCACATACCCATAGGCTTGAACTATGGGAAAATAGCTAAAGAATATGAAGCAGTCGATGTAATTTCTCAATTTAAGCCTTATGTTTTAATTTTCCTTGTATTTATACCAACAAAAGGTACAGATATGGAGAACGTAAAGCCACCTCCAATAACTGACATAGTTAATGTAATACGGTACGGCGGCCTCAAAGTTAAGGGTGAAATAGCATTGGGCTGTATGAGGCCATGGTCCATGAAGTTCACTCTAGATCCTTTAGTTTACAAACTAGGGCTTGTTAGTAGGATAGTTAATCCGACAAAGTTTATGATTAAAAAATACGGCATTAAGGTTATTGAAGCATGCTGCTCTATACCCCGAGAATTGTTTGAAGTTTTCTTTGAATGATTGTTCACAGTTTTAGTCTTTAACCTTATATTGGTCTATAATCTCATAAAGCTTAAGTTCCTTAATTAACTCCTTCGCTCTGTTTAATGCCTCCCTGTCTGTTGAAGCAGATATGTTCAGTATTATCTTCGTGTTTCTAATTTTTACTCTATACCTTGTTTCACCTAGTAACTCGTATTTCTCTATAATCTCAAGTTCTACCATTAACTCTTAGCCTCCAATAATGTTTTCACATGATTTGCTACAAGTGGGAGTATAGGAGATATGGGTAATAATATTCTTATGTATTTTGCTTTAAAAGCATCATGGAAAATACTTTTATCCCTACGTACTGATAAATATCCTTCAATAAAGTTTTCAACAGCTTTCAATATGGTCTTTACTTTTAAATATAAATCTACGGACATAAACGATATGAACTCAGCAATGTCCCAGCTTGCGGGTATAGTTGTTGAAGACTGCTCAAGGTCTACAGGTACTAAGATTCCATTTGAATACACAATATTTGAGGGTCTACTATCGCCAAACACTATGTTTCTAGAATGCATTTCGGCAAGAAGTTTACCCGCCTCATAGGATATCTCGTATGTTCGTTTATATTCCTTAATTACATTGCTTAGTGGCAGACCTTCAATATATTCTCTTACCAATACCTTATTTACCCAATCTACAGCATATATGCAAGGTACTTTGAAACCATGTTTCAACAATGTTGTTAATGCTCTGATTTCTCTTAGCAGTCTTTCACTAGGTATAGGTGTAAAGTCTACAAGGCCTGCAATCCACAACGTGGTTGGAACCCATTTAATAGCTTTCCAATCTCTATATTTCTTCATAACAACAGTCCTTACACTATTCTCTCTAAGCTCTGCTAGAACAGTGTAGTTAACTATACCTCCAAGATCCTTGATTACTTTAACGTTTTTCAGAGTTTCATGAAGTCTTAAAAGTTTTTCATTTACTTTAAAGTAGACCTCAGAATATGGGTTAGGATATGTTATTTTCTTACGTAATATGCTTAAAGAGCCAAGTGTTAGCGATGTTAATGCCTGTCTCGTTTTCAATGCATACCCCATGTACGACAAAGCGGCTTCATATAAGTAGGCTTTTATGTATCTGAGAACGCCCCTACTTAGAACTTTTTGAAGCATACTCTCTGTAGGTGTAAACATCAACGTTTCTGGCACATATTTTAAAATATTATACTCTTCTAATACCTTACTATGGCGCAGTATTTTTTCCGTAATAACGCTTCTATACCTATCTATGTTCATGGTTACTGCTAAAACCAGGGGGTCCAGTACATCAAAGAGCGCTTTATGGAAGGAGCATATTTCGTAAATATAGTAATTGGGAGAAATTAGGATATTCTTTGCAAAAAAGCCTAGCTCGGAAATTAGTCTTTCAGTGAAGCTTTTAGTAATGTGTATTATGGATTTTGTTTCTAGTTTTGCTGCTTCATTTGGGTTTTTTATTACTTCGTAATCCGTTAAGAATCTAAGCGCTAAAGTTGTACAGTATATTCCATGGGCTATATCTAAGTTTAGTAGAGGAAGACCAACTTTTATTTTAACTTTTAACTTGTTATGTTTCTTAAAAAACTTTATTGATGGAATATTGAACCTCTTAGTTACATGAAGTTCTTCGTAGTATGTTAGATTATTTATATTGGCCTTATTGGCTATTATCGTTATTGTTTCTTTGTCTCTTAGGCTCAGTTAAACCCCACCATCATCAGCATTCAGTGATCGAGGACTTCTTCATAGCCTCTTCGTCAAGTTCTACTTTAGTTTCATTAGCTCTTTTAATAGTTCTTTCGCTTTCTCCCTATCTATTTCTTTAAGTAGGTTTTCTGAGAATGCTTTTATTAATTCTCCTCTAATAGTGGCTGAGATTCTGAAGGGATCAGGACTGTAAGTTAACTTCATACTGTACTTATATGCTCTTCCTTCAGGGGTAACTATCACTGCTAGTGCTTCACCTATTTCATCCTTATAGAGAACTCTTACTGCACCCACGGTTACTAGTTCTTCTTCTCTAGGTATTTTAACTGCATATACGTCTTCTAATCCTTCTTTAACTGTTCCTAAATATTCAACTTCTAATTCTACAGGTACTGCTGGTGCAGCGGCTCTTTTCTCTAATATTTCTTTTAGTTTCACCTTAGCGTTCTCTGATGTTTCAGGTACAGGTTTGTAGTGTTGAACCTCTAGAGTATCCCATAACCACTTTATTTTTCCTTCTTCAACATCATACTCTATTGCTATTCTAACAACATCGCCCTTGTCTACACCTAAATCTCTAAGTAAGAAGAACAGTGTTGAGTTCAGTTCTCCTGAAGCTCTTGCGATCTCACGCATTAGTTCCTCCTTCCTCGCTTTGTCACGCTCCTTCTTTATTTTATCACGAAATTGTGCAAATAATGTTCTCCTTAGTTTGTTGGCATATGCGCCTGCAATTATTAAGCCAGAAGAGAGCCTAGGCATACTTCCTCCCCAAATCTATTGATGTATTTCAACCCTATATCAACTTAGTTATCTTGACTATGTAAAGTTAAAATCTGGTAGACACGATACTGTGTTTATGTAAGAGGAAGCTGAGGCATGAGTAAGAAGGAGTTGGAAAGAGAAGTACTAAAAATTCTTAAGGAGAAGGGTGAATTAACGTTTGAAGAACTCACTGCACATATGAGGATAGATAAATTATTATTAAGAGAGGTAATAGCATCCATGATTAGAGAAGGTATTGTATTGAAAGTGCCGGATTTCGAAAGGGGCAAATTCATGTACAGGCCTGCTTAGTATCCCGCTACTAAATCTTCAATTATTCTCCTCGCTCTCTCAATATTGGTCTTCTTTCTGTGCTGGTAGTTTCTCAAGAAATTAGCAAATAGTTCGGCTACTTCATGTTTACATTCGCCACATAGCCTTAACCCTTGCTTACATTCCTCAAATATTTGCCTTACTTTTTCATCGTCATCGATATGGTATAATGCTAACTGATATACTGCGCAAACTTCAGGTTTCCCACCTAGCTTTTTCTGCAACTCTGCGGTTTCACGGCCTCCTGTAAAGGCATTCCTTATTTTTATAGAAGCTTTTTCAGGACTATCGTTTAGGGTTAAGCAGCTCATAGGATCTCTTTTACTCATCTTATGTCCTGGACCTTTTAAACTCCATTGAAGTTTATGGTAAACTGAAGCAGGTGGAACGAACTTAAATTTCCCTGAATACTTCCTAGCTAAGTCTCTCGTAAGTCTTATATGGGGGTCTTGGTCTACACCTACAGGAACAATTGTTGGTTTAGGGCCTCCAAAATCAGGGTGTTGAGGTAATAGTATGTCACCTACCTGAACCATTGCTGTCATATACATTCCTAAATGTTTTTCACCGTAAATTGATTCGAGGAGATTTCTCGTTAGTCCTCTTGCAAAAAGGTAACCCCATCTAAGAACCCTAGGTTCTCTTGATTGCAAATATATGTAGGCTCTTTTCAAGTCTAAGCCTAAAGTTATTAAGTCAGCTACGTTATCTACCGCGTATTCTAAGGATTTCTCGAATGGTATACCATTGTCTTCCCATGCTTCAATATCTGCGATAGCGTAAAAAACTCTAGCCTTTTTAGAAAGTTGTTGAAGATAAACTATTTGTTCGGCAGTTATTTTACTTCCAAGATGGTATATTGACGAAGGTTTTATCCCAGACATTACTGCATATTCTTCGCTATTCTTTATTGCCTTAACTATTACCTGGAAGTCTCTATGACCGAACACTATTTTTCTACGGAAGTATCGGTTAAGGAATGGAAGCTGCTTGAGAATATCTTCAGACATAACTTCGATACCGAAAACTTCAATAAGCCTATTATAATCTTCTACATCAGTAATAGACCATGGATCTAATATTCTCATTATTACGGTACACCTCCACTATTCTAGCTTAAACTCTTTCAAAACATTTTTCAGTTTCCCATATGTTTCTTCCAATGCTTGTGGTATAACTTTTACATCAGCTAGTAGAGGCATAAAGTTCGTATCACCACTCCACCTAGGTACAACATGTACGTGGACATGCTCCTCTACACCAGCACCAGCGGCATTTCCTATATTTACTCCTACATTAAATCCATGAGGGTTAAACGCTTTTCTAAGTATTTTAAGGGAAAGTTTAGTTAACATTGCTAGGTCAAATAGTTCATCATCACTTAGATCCTCTATTGAAGGTAAGTGTCTATAGGGAGCTACCATCAAATGCCCTGGATTGTATGGGAACAAGTTCATAATGATGAAGCATTTACTACCTCTATATATGACGTAATGTTTCTTATCATCTCTAGATTTCACTGCATCGCATAGGAAGCAAGTTTTAGGTTTAGGCATTTCAATATATCTTATTCTCCAAGGAGCCCAAATAACCTTCAATTTTCTACACCTTGTAATACCTAGGATAGTTATTACAGTTTAAGTTTTAAATGTTAGTCACAGCGTCCTCGTTAATAATGTGTACATTAATATATCCCCTAAAATTAGTGATATGGTATAGCCTAGTGTTATGAAGACAAGTAGAGGTATGCCTTGCGTAACCCATATTACATTGTCCTTTCTCAGAACTCCCTTACTTATTAATTCTTTAAGCTTCTTTTGATGTTTTTCATGTTCTTCATTAATATCAAACGTTAATCTATACTTTACAACTAATTTATCTTTATAAAGCTCAAATATAGTTAAGGGGTAAGCAAATTCCATATTGAAGTATTTTTCAATACTTACAGGATACCCTATGAACAGGTAAATTAGCTTGTATTTTAGAGGGGCTCTTAGTTTAAGCATGTGTTGATAGTTTCTAATATTCTTTGCCAAATTAACGATTGGTATGATGAGCGAAAGTAATAGTGAATTCACAACTATGGTTAATATAAATGGGTATATTGGCCCAATATAGTAGAGAGGTTTAGTAGGCGGATATGGGTGTATTATACTTAAAACAAATAAACAAAGGAAATCCGCGCCGCCAAATAGTCCGAAATAATATGAAATTATTCCTATTAAAAAACCAAGAACTATATTTACGGCGATTATTGTTAGCATGTGGTTCTTTGATAGGACTTCGAAAGCTGTAAGAATACTTCCAAGAATACCGAAAAATAACCAGATTTTAGGATCCACTTCTCTATATTTTACATCTAAGTATGATGTGTATGTTAGCATAGTTAGTGATAATATTATTTTAGCCGTAGAAATGTTTATCATTGCTTTCTCCTTATGTTGGAAACAGTTTCCTTTATAGCTTTAAGTATTTTATCCTTCTTCCTGTATATTCTTAGATGTTTCGCTAGGAACTTATCAATAACCCCATAATCTAATATTGCTCCTGCAGCGTACGGATGTCCTCCGCCGCCTAATTTTTCAGCTATAGGCAGTAAGTTTATGTCGTTTTTACCTCTCCTCAAACTTATTTTCCCTGTATAGGAAAGTACGACAATGATGTCGAATCCTTTTTCTGCAAGAACATCTGCTATGAGGCCTGCTGGTACGTTATTTTTAACTAAAGCTACCTTAAATCCTTCTATATTGTGCGTTTCAATATTTCTAAGAGCCTTATTTATTAGTCTTTTTTCTACCACTCTTAACTCTTCATAGATTTTTTGAAAGTAATCGTTCCAGAAAATGCCTTCAGACAATTTTTCTACTATTTGTTTTTTAGAGACTTTATTGGACTTTATTATTTTTGATAGTTTCACTGATAAGTCAAGCCTTCTCAGCCAGAAATCTATATCCCTAGCTAGTAGTGCTATCCTACGTGCAATAGAGTCTTTGGGCAGTAAATGCGTTTGAACAAGCTCTGCCGCGCAGAACCTGGTGTCGTTTTCAAAAACATCAACTATTTCCTTAACGTTCTCGCTTATATCGACACCCCATACGTGATGATCAAACCATTTTATAACAATGCCTTTTTCCTTTAACTTCCTAAGAGATTCTAAGACTTCAGCGTAGACTTTCCTATTAACCCCTAAGTCTGCTATTATTACTTCGCCATATCGCTTATTGAGTATTGTTAAAGACTTTAACTTTTCGTTTAGATTGTAAGGTTCTGCGAAATGAAGTTCGCATGTATAATTTTTCAGTTTCGAGTAACGGTATATTATTGCTGCTGATGCTATGCCGTCTAAGTCTGTGCCATGTGTTAGTGAAATTATTGTTTTAACCATTTTGCTTCAACTTCTAAAGAGCTGATTCTACGTATAAGTCTTCTCCTTCAATATCTACGCTAGTATGTGTAAGCATAATTAGCTTTATACGGGAAGCTTTAACTACAATTTTTCTATACCTGGTTTTAGGTATTTCCTCCGCTTTTTCCTTGGTCGACAGAAGTTCAATAGCGTGTCTAAGAGCATCGCTTTTTGAAAGACCATGTTTTAAACAGTACTGCTCGAGAAAAGAAGCTTCACTATCCGATAGCATTACTGAAACCATTTTCCCCATGAATTACACCATTAAAGCAAATAGGTAATATTGCTGCTTTAAATAGTAGTTATTCCATATGGGTATTTTTGACTTTTGGAAATATATAGATTATGCGCAGAGCAATTCTAAATGCTGGAAAGATAGAGATAATTTAAACTAAAACATCTTGGTTTCATGAAGAAGTAAGCTGAAATTCTTTAACTAAAAGTTACTCTTAACGTTAGCTACGTTATTCCGCCGGGTCTCTTATACCTTCTTCTGTTATTACGAATATTGTTTCCCCCTCAGGTAAGTGCGGAGCATCAACAACCCTAGCTATTCTTCTATTGCCTCTACTTCTTCTAAGCTGAACTCTTACGCCTGGCGCGTGGTATAGAACGTGCCCGCCGACTGCCCGAGTGGGGTCTCCATAGAATACGTCAGGTCTCGCCATGACCTGGTTTGTTACTACAACTGCCACATTATATATTTCAGCAAGCCTCATTAGCTGATGTAGGTGCTTGTTAAGTTTTTGCTGTCTTTGAGCTAAATGCTCCCTACCTATGTATTCGGCTCTAAAATGTCCTGTAACAGAATCTATTACTATTAATTTAATGTTCTCTTTGGGAACAAGTTCAAAAAGCTCATCCACTATAGCCATTTGGTGATCGCTGTTTACTGCTCTAACGTAAAATATGTTTGCCATAACCTCGTCGGGGTCTAAGCCTAGAGCTCTGGCCATGCTTTCAATACGCTCCCATCTAAATGTTCCTTCGCTATCTACGTAAACTGCTTTTCCGCTTAAACCTCCTTTCTCGGGAGGTAACTGTACGTTAACCGATAGTTGATGGCATAGCTGAGTTTTTCCGGTACCGTATTCTCCGAAGAACTCTGTTATAGTTCTTGTCTCAACACCTCCGCCAAGCAATGCGTCAAGGTTTTTACTGCTGGTAGTTATTTTCCTTACAGATGCTCTTTCACGCTTAAGCTCTAGGGCTGTCTTAAGTCTTAGGTCTAACGCTTCTCTAGCAGCTCTAATTATTCTCTGCGCAGTTGCTAAAGGTATACCTACAGCAGTGCTTAGTTCCTGTGGTGAAGCAACTGCAATAGCCTCTAATGTTGAATAGCCGGCTTCTGTAAGCTTAGCTGCAGTACTTCTACCAACACCCGGTAATTCGGAAATATCCTTAATTTTCTTAGGCATAAATACCCTCTACCTCCTACTTCCGACTTAAGCTTTAAAATATTAGGTTTTTAAATTCTTTGCTACCCTACAGAAGTAGACCACACGTACTAATTAGCTAAAGAGGGGTGACTGAAAGTATAGCTTTAATAAATGCTTTTAACCATGGCCCTCTATTTTAAATACTTTCAAAGTAGTTCCGAAACCATTTTAGGAGCAATGTTGGGATAGTTTTATATTTACCAAACCCTTAATGTACTTATCGAAATAAAAGCAAAGAGGTTGATACTATGTCTTCGCCAAGAATAGAAGATATGCTGGAAAAATACGCTAAAACACCCAAAGAAACAAAGAAAGACCCAAAAACAGTATGGGTAGAAAGAATGATGAAATCAGCAAGAAAATACTATAAAAGATGC
>Ga0190310_1000003_pt1 | contig 132154 bp, 148 predicted proteins | sample 48700778_MG_FD_165059 | JGI IMG/M metagenome (GOLD analysis project Ga0190310, IMG submission 165059) | Hydrothermal vent sediment bacterial communities from Southern Trench, Guaymas Basin, Mexico - 4870-07-7-8_MG | ecosystem: Environmental > Aquatic > Marine > Hydrothermal vents > Sediment ... | reverse complement strand
TTCCCTTATTCTTTCTTCAGCTTCCTTCTCCTGACCCATACTAACCCATACATCAGTATATACTACATCAGCTTTTTCAACAGCTTTTTCAGGGTCTTCCTCGAAAACTATTTCTGAACCGGATTTTTCAGCTTCCTCATAAGCTACTTTAAGCACTTTAGGATTAGGCCTGTACTTCTTAGGTGAAGCTATGGTTATATGTACGCCGAACTTGGTTGAAGCTAATAATAGGCTTTGAGCAACATTATTTCCTCCATCACCTACAAAGACCAGCTTCAACTCTTTCAACTTACCTTTCTTTTCAAGAATGGTAAACATGTCAGACAGTGCTTGAACAGGGTGAAAAGAGTTACTTAAACCGTTAATAACGGGGACTTTTGAGTGCTTAGCCATTTCCTCTAAATCTTTGTGCTCATAAACTCTAGCAACAATACCGTCAACATATCTACTCAGGGTTCTTGCAGTATCTGCTATGGTCTCTCCTCTCCCAAGCTGCATTTCATACCAGTTAAGAGAAATAGTGAAACCACCTAGTTGCTTCATAGCTACATCGAAGCTTACACGAGTTCTAGTACTTGGTTTCTGAAATATCATGGCCAACGTTTTACCTTTAAGTAAGGGTATGATTCTTTCCCCGGAGTAATACTTAGTTTTAAATTCTGCAGCTTTTTTCAAAAATAGTTCGAGTTCTTCTCTGGTAAAATCGCCAAGCCATAGAAAATGTCTTCCTTTAAGATTCAACGCTTTAGCACCCTGAAAAGTACAGTTTAAGATTTTAACTTCTCTAGTAACTCATCTATCATTTTCAACGCATTATTATATGTATTTTTACCTTTCTCAGTAACCTTATATTTCTTAACACCTTTCTCAACAAAAACTTCTAGGAGACCCTCTTTTACAAGCCTGTAGAGAACAACATATAAGGTTATTGTTGTTGGGTTAAATCCGAATTTCTTCCTTATTTTAACTTTAACATCGTATGCATATGTTGGTTTATCTTTTAGAACAGATATTATGTACAACCATAGTGTTTCTATAGTTATCTTTCTACGAAGCCTATCTAAGGCCTTTGTTTTGAGCAAATCTATTAACCTCTACCATGAATATTTTCAAAAATAGCTTACGTATATAAACATTTATATTCACGGAAAACATATTTATACACATACATATTTATCTATATAAATATGAATTAGACCAAGGTGGGATTATGGGCAAAATTAGAGCTGCAATAGTTGGTGTAGGTAATGCAGCTTCAGCGCTAGTTCAAGGAGTATACTACTATAGGGATGTTGATGAAAACGCTTATGTTCCAGGGGTTGCTAATGTGAAACTTGGTCCTTACCATATAGGTGATATAGAGTTTTCGGCAGCTTTCGATGTTTCAGTAGAGAAGGTAGGTAAGGATCTTAGTGAGGCCATATTTGCTTATCCTAATATTACGCCGAAATTTGCGGATGTACCTAAGCTTGGAGTTATTGTAAGAAAGGGTAAAGTTCTTGATGGTGTAGCTGAGCATATGAAAGAGTCGTTTAAACCTATAGATGACGATAACGATGTCACGTTAGATACCATAGTTGATGAGCTTAAGGAAGCTAAAACCGATGTTCTAGTTAATTTATTACCTGTTGGTAGTGAGGAAGCTACTAGGTTCTATGTTAAAGCAGCTTTAGAAGCTGGCGTTGCCTTCGTCAACGCTATTCCGGTGTTTATAGCTAGTGACCCTAATGGTTACTGGCCGAAGCTCTTTGAGGAGAAAGGGATACCTTTACTAGGTGATGATGTTAAGGGGCAGATAGGTGCTACAATACTTCATAGAACCTTGGTAAGATTGTTATACATGAGAGGTGTAAGGGTTGAAGAAACATACCAGCTAAACATTGGTGGAAACACAGACTTCTTAAACATGACTGTTGAAGAGAGGTTGAAAAGTAAAAGGATAAGCAAAACAGAGGCTGTAACGTCAATTTTACCGTATGGTAAGGAATTGGAGAGAGAAGGTAAAGTAAGGATAGGTCCAAGCGATTACATACCATTCCTAGGAAACACTAAAGTAGCTTACATTTACATTAAAGGAATATCGTTTGCGGATTTTCCAGTAACATTAGAGGTTAAACTTACAGTAGATGATAAATCAATGATTTCAGGAATACTCATTGACGCTATAAGATCAGCTAAAATAGCTAAAGACAGAGGATTAGGAGGAGTAATAATAAGTCCATCAGCGTTCTTCTTCAAACATCCGCCAGTACAAGCGCCAGACGATGAAACCGCTAAAAGATGGTTTAAGGAGTTCATTGAAGGTAAGAGAGAAAGATAGTTTTTTCCTGCCGCCTTTACACTAGATACCTATTTATAATATTCTCTCTTCTACATTCGTTTAGGTGTGACTTAGTGATGCTTGTTTTCACGGCTATGTCCAAGAAGAGATTCTATCTTAGAGCACATATTTCAAAGTTTGTTTTTGAAAAAGGAGCCATACCTATAAATCCGTTCATGTGTTTTAACTACTTTCTTCTAGATACTGTCGATAGAGGTCTTGTTAGGAAGGCTAACTCTAAGCTTTTAAGTATATGTGATGAATTATGGGTTTTCGGAGAGATTAGCGATGGAGTTTTAAGAGAGATAATGCAGGCTAAGAGGGAAAAGAAGAAGATTAGGTATTTCAAAATAGTTGATAAACCACTAAAATTTATAGAAATTAGCGAGAACGACGTAGAATACGAGGAGGACGCATTAGCGATTTTAGGTAAAATATGATGTTCAAGCCTAAGAGCGCTAAGGACTTCCCTGTAAGCAGTTTTTCCGTAGACCTAGGTAGCGGCTACGTTATGTGTGGCGTTTGCGAAAGAAGATGTTTACTTAAAGAGGGCGAGAAGGGATATTGTGGAAATAGAGTAAACATTAATGGTAAAATTCACGTTATTGGATATGGTATTCTAAGCGCTATTGAGAGTAGACCAATTGAGATTAAACCCCTCTTCCATTTCTGGCCTAATAGTACTGCTTTAACATTCTCCAACTGGGGATGTAATTTCCACTGCCCTTGGTGTCAAAATTATCATTTAAGCTTCCAAACACCTGACATTAAATGGGGTAAGACGTATTCTCCAGAGAAAATTGTAAAAATGGCTCTCAGAAACGGTGATGAAGGATTATGTGCAAGCTTCAATGAGCCTACTACACAACTCGAATACTTAGTTGACGTTTTTAAATTAGCTAAGAAGAGAGGACTATATAATACTATTGTGAGCAATGGCTACATGACGTTTACTGCACTTGAGGCACTTCACGAGGCTGGGCTTGATGGCCTAAATTTTGATATTAAAGGATGTTATGAGACATATAATAAGTTCATTGGTGCATTAAACCCTATGATAGTTTTTCGAAATGCCAAGAGAGCATTAGACCTAGGAATACATGTAGAAATGGTTTACTTAATGATAACTAAGGCTAATGATTGGGATGAATGTTTGAGATGGATTTTGAAAAGACACGTAGATTTACTTGGAAAAAGCGTTCCCCTACATATAAATAGGTATTATCCTGCCTGGAAATATTATGAACCGCCTACGGACATTAACAAGTTAATTATGGCATATAATATTGCTAAAGAGGAATACAATATAGAATACATTTACATAGGGAATATAGGTGATTGGCGTTATGAAACAACATACTGTCCTAAATGCGGAAAACCATTAATTATTAGGACAGGATACCGCGTTTTAGAATACCGAGTTACTAACGATAATAAATGTCCATACTGCGGTTATAAAATAAACATTGTCGGAAAGTATGTTAAAAACAAAATGGCAGTACTACCTTTCTAGCTTTTTAAAACGCTTAGAACACATGCTGTTATAAGGGATATTCTGCTTAAAACTTTCCAACCTGTTTTAAGCCATTTCATAGAAGGCGTTAAATTAACATCCCTTATCCACATTAACCCTGTTAAGCCATGTTCTTTATAGGTTTTAAGATTAGTTCTTATAAGCTTGGGTGATCCCCAGTACCTACTGTAGACATATATTTCGCATTCTTCAGCCTCCTCACTTATTCTCTTAACGGGAACAATAAAGAATGCCGAAAACACATTAGGGTCTTCAACTTTAAAACTGTTCTTAGTAACAACTTCCTCTAATTTGGATCCTGTTTTTACCTTTACGTTTAGGATTTTCATCCACTTTTCTATCTGTAATTTGCCCTCTATTTTTACTAACTTATATGTTCCAAGTTCTTCCTTCTCCACGAATTTAAGTTTCCATAAACTTTTAAAGCCATCCTCGCTTACCTTGTAGCATTCAATACCATAGTATCCTACAGGGTCATAGTATAGGACTAGCCATTTAGATAAGTTGGGAGAATAGCCTGCAATAAAGCCTATAGGGCATGTTTTCGGCAGTAAGGGTATATTATGTTTGGGAGGTTTGAATGTTGGAGGTAATATTTTTCTCCCTTTATCACTCTTATAAACAGCTATTACTCCATACTCTGAGTGTCTTCTAATAAGGTCTTCAAGAAGGGATCTAGGAATAGATGTTATTTCGCAAGCATGCTCTACAATGTCCTTATTTATATTCTCATATATTTTCAAATACTCTTTGGGCAACACGTTTACATATATATGGCCAGGGTTCTCTAAGTCATCGGCTATTTCCATTACTACAGGGTATTTTCCATCCGCGGACACTGCCTTAAATATTTTCTCTAAAATTGCGCTATATACTTTAGTTGACGTTGCTGATGCTTTAACATATGATTCTTCGGGTTTTCCAAAATATATAGTACCAAGTGTTGAGACTTTCGTGTAGAAAGTGAACCTTCTTTTTTCTACATCACCTGTTTTTACGTGAACTATTTCGTTAAGTATGGAGGATATTTTGGATGCGATTTCTGATGCATCTACTATTCTTCCGTCTACAAATCTTCCCCATAGGATATGTTTTTTCGTATAGAAGTCTTTGCTAAAAACTATTTTGAGCTCATTATCAATGGTTAGCGGCATTTCCTACCACTTTTATTCCTCAGCCTTCTCTTCTACTGCTGGATATTCTAGTGTTCCTTCAGAATAGGTTATGGACTTTTCTTTCCTAAAGATATCTATTGATAATCTTACACCCTTGACATTAACGTTTATCTCTCCGCTTTCCTCATTATAGTCAAACGTTACTTCTCCGCGAACCTTAAGTAAGTAGCTTTCAGGAAGCGGTAAGTCGTAGCCATTTTTTATTAGTGCGCTAGCTATCCTGTAGGACAAGTATTTTGTTAGTCTCCTACCTATTTTATTTATTTTTGTTTTCTCCATGCCTATGAAGGCATCTTTTAATGGTCTAGAGAGGCCTACGGTAACTACGTATGCTGGGTCGTTTGCTGCTCTGGTTGTGAACTTTAAGGTTACCATAGTTTATCCCCACTTTAACTATTTAGTTTTTAAAATTTAAACTTTGAACAATAGATTTTATGCGTAAAGTTCTATGTATGTTTCCTAATTTGCGATGCTGCTATAGCTACCTGCCCTAATGCTAGTCCTCCATCTCCTGGTGGTACCTTAGTATTGAATACTACTTCGATGTCTTCTCCTCTTGCCCTCTCCACTATGGCCTTAATGATGAAGTCGTTTACGGCTGCTCCACCGCTAACTAAGATTTTTGGAAGTATTTTTCTTCCTTTCATCGCCTTTAAGGCTACTTCAGCTAATGCTTCACCTACATTGTACTGTATTGTTGAAGCAATATCTTCCCTCCTCTTACTTTCTAGGTTATCAAATACCCACCTGAACATGTCGACAACATCAATTAGAAAAACACCATTTTCAACTGTTATTTTAGGTTGGTAGTCTAGAACTTTGCCCTTATTCCTCTTGGCGTATGCTTCAAGCTTCATTGCAGGTTCTCCTTCATACGTCCTTAGATAGCATATACCAAGTAATGCAGATATAGTGTCCAGAAATCTGCCCGTACTTGATGTCATTGGTGATAATCTGCTATTAACTTGTCTAATTACTATGTCTAATTCTTTTAAACCATACTTTAGCCACTTATGTAGTCCATTGCGAATAATGTATTTTCTAGTGTAGTCTTCGCCAAATGTCTGCGTCATATAGCTTATTAGCATTCGTACAGGATATAATGTTGCTAAATCCCCTCCCGGCATAGGCTGGTATCTTAGATGCCCTACTCTTTTGAAACTACTATATGATGCTAATAGAACCTCCCCTCCCCAAATATTCCTGTCAAGACCGTAACCCACTCCATCTATAGCGATACCCACGACCCACTTATAGTATGGTATTTTTTGCTCCACCATTACGGACGCTACGTGTGCATGGTGATGCTGAATGGTAAGTATTTTAGATGAATATTTCTCAGACCATTCTCTAGCGAGTCTTGTTGTAGCGTATTGGGGGTGCATGTCGGATACATAAATGGCTTTCCTTAAATCTATATGGTATGTTTTTGCTAGGAACATTAATGCTTCTTCTAGGAAACATAGTGTTTCATAATCATCCATATCACCTATGTATTGAGTAGGTATTATGTAGTTCTTTATCCCAACAGCTCCTGCATTAGCTAGTTCAGCACCAAAAGCTATTATGGGTTTATCTAGTTCTATAGGTGATTTAAACCATTTTGGAGCATAACCTCTACTTCTACGTAAGAATGTTAATTTACCATGTGTTAATCTAACAACACTATCATCGACTCTATTGATTATTCTTCTGTTATGCAATAGGAAGTAGTCTACATACTTTGATAATTTTTCAAAAGCGCATTTCTCATCAATACACATAGGTTTTCCTTTAGGATTTCCGCTTGTCATTATTAAGAACTTATCATGGGACCAGCTTAGCAACATATAATGTAGTCCCGTATAGGGTAGCATTATACCTAAGGTGTCTAAACCGGGTGCAACATATTCTGAAACAGGAGTGTTTTCCTTCTTAGGCACAAGTACTATGGGTTTTTCAGGAGATAGTAGCGCCTCAATTATTCTTTCATTAGGTTCGGCTATTTTCTCTACTACTTCAACATTTAACGCCATTAAAGCAAAAGGTTTTTGAGGTCTTCTCTTACGTTTCCTTAAAGTCAAAACTACATCATCATCAGTAGCTAGAGATGCTATATGGAATCCTCCAATACCTTTGATCGCAATAATACATCCTTCATCTATTAGTTTTGCTGCTTCAAAAATAGGGTTCTTAGAGAGTATTAGTTCTCCCCTGCTATCTGTAAGCCACACCTTCGGCCCGCATTTTGGGCAACTTATTCCCTGTGCATGGAACCTTCTAATATTATTTTGATCGCTGTACTCTTTGAGGCATTCACTACAAAGCGGGAAATCTATCATTGAGGTATACTCTCTATCATAAGGAACCTTCTCCATTATCGAAAAACGCGGCCCGCACCAAGCACAACTATTAAAGGGGTACATATACCACCTGCTTTTAGGATCAAGTATTTCCTCTAAACAGTACTTACAAATACCTATATCCGGAGGAATCATTGAGTATAGTTTTGATTCAAAACTACTTTTAAGAATCTTGAAATCTTTAAAGTTTTGGGTCTCCGTTTTTTCTATTTCTATTTCTTCAATTATGGCTGGTGGGGGCTTTTCTTTCTCTAAAAGATGTAGAAACAGTAGCACATTATCTAAGGTGCCCTCAACGTGAATTTCTACTTCGCTTCCTCCAAGGTTCCTTACATAACCTCCCACGTTGCTTCTACGAGCTATCCTATGAATAAATGGTCTAAAACCCACTCCCTGAACTACTCCTGAAACTCTAAGTCTCACTGCTATTTTTTCCATAAGCCAATATTTCCCTCTAAACATTTACCTTAAGTTCAACTTATAAGTTATTACTTGCATATCAACCATAGAGAAGCAAGGTGAGGCATTAAGTTATGTGCTTAGGAATTCCAGGAATTGTTGTTGAAGTTAGAGAAATGACAGCTATTGTTGACTTTGGAGGTGTAAGAAGAGAAGTTGATAGCTTACTTGTACCAGACGTGAAACCAGGAGATTACGTTATTGTCCATGCTGGAACTATAATTTCGAAACTTGACCCTAAAGAAGCTGAAGAAACTATTAAAGCATGGCGTGAAGTTCTAGAAGCAATGTATGAAGTAGAAGTATAGGTATTCCACTTACTATATGATAATTATTCTCCTAATAATGATTTTATCATAGTTTCCTAATTATTCTCTTCTAAGTAACGCTATAACCACTATTAGGATACCAACAATTATGAGTAAAGCGTTTGTTATGTCCCTAATTACTGTTAATACTCTAGGCGCACCTATAACACCAGCGAGTATTAGTAGAAGCCCTACTAAAATAAGTCTCTTTCTCTTCTTACCTTCTACCTTGACTTCTTCTAGAACGCCTTTTAGTGGTTTTTCAGGTATAATAATCCAAGCTGCAATGTAAATTATTATTGCTGCTATGGGGTTTATTACGAAGAAAGCTACGAAAGCTAATCTGACAATTGTTGAGTCTATGTTGAAGTATTCAGCTATACCAGCGCAAACCCCGCCTAAAACTTTGTCTACGCGAGAACGAAATAGTCTTCTTGAAGCCTTTTCACTCATCGGATTCGCCTTCAGCATATTCTCGGTACAATTTCCCCTATTGGCGGTTCTAGTATCCTTAAACCTCCACTAATTGTTTCTACTAAAACATACCCCTCTTTACCTTTCCTTACTTCACCTATTATCTCAGCATTTCTATAGCCTTTTCTTCTAAGTTCTTCTACCATGCTCTCAGCCTTATCTGGATCTACAGTTATTAACGCTATTCCCTCGGAAGCTAGGCTAAAAGGATCTACTCCAAGCATTTCGCTATAAGCTCTAACCTCGTCTCTTAATGGTACTTTTTCTTCCCAAATAATTATTGAGACTTTTGCTTTTTTCGCCCAGTCGTTTAGCGCCATAGCTAATCCCCCCCTAGTGGGATCTTTAGCTGCATGAATTCCTCCAACTTTGAACGCTACTTCAATAGCGTCAATTATTGGTGAGCAGTCGCTTTTTATTGTTGGTGCTTCTGCTTCTAAACCTGTTTGGGCTATTAGTATTGCTGCTCCATGCTCCCCTATGGGGCCTGTGACTATGATTTTGTCTCCTGGTTTAATGTTAGAGTCTTTTATTAGCCTATTTTTAGGTATTAAGCCTATACCTGCCATCGTTAGAACTATTTTGTCAACCTGGCCTTTGGGCATGACCTTGAAATCTCCACCTATTAGTGCTACATTGTATTTTTCCAAAATGTTTTTCATAGAACTTATGATCTCTTTTAACTGTTTAATTTCAAACCCTTCCTCAACAACTATAGAGTCCATTACTGCTAAGGGTTTAGCGCCCATTACTGCTAAGTCATTAAGTGTTCCAGAAGCCGCTAACTTACCAATATTGCCTCCGGGGAAGAATATAGGATTTACAGTGTAACTATCTATGGTGAAAGCCATGTGGCCACCGTCACTTAGCGGTATTGTTGCTGAGTCTTCAAGGTCGTCTAAACCTATACCTGTGCTTACCCTTTTTATCTCAAACACATTGACGAAGAATTTCTCAATAATTTCTCCTGTTTCCCTACCTCCAGCTCCGTGAGCTAAAGTTATGGTTTCCAACGTCATTTCCGCAAATACCCTACTAACTCTGGTTCTTCCAAAACCTTATAGCTCGTTAGGTTAAAAACATATTGTAAATGATTAGCGTAGAGTGTTTGTGCTTATGAGGAAGGGAATACATGAAATAGTTAGGATGTATAGGGAACTGAGCATAATTAGGGATGTCGTTAAGGGTATTCATAAGCTTGCCCCTAGAGTTATGAAAAAGTATGGTATAGAGAAGATAAAGATAATGCATGTTTGCGGCACCCACGAACACACAATAACGTACTATGGTTTAAGAAGTCTTATGCCTGAAGGGTTAGAGTTAATAGCTGGTCCAGGATGCCCTGTTTGTATAGCTCCAACTAGAATAGTTGATGAAGCTATAGAGCTTTCTCTAAACTATAATGTAACCTTACTAACCTACGGTGATATGTATAAGGTTCCGGGTACTAAAATGAGCTTAGCCAAAGCAAGAAGCTTAGGCGGTGACGTTAGAATAGTTTATGGATTCTTAGATGCTATTAAAATTGCTAAGAAACAGAATAAGCCATGCGTTTTCCTAGCTGTCGGGTTTGAAACAACACAGCCAAGCGTAGCAAGCCATGTGGTTTTAAGAACTATTCCTCAAAACCTTAAGCTTCTTGTAGCTTACAGATTAACTGTTCCGGCAGTTGACTATGTTTTAAACCAGCCCGATATACCGTTGAATGGGATTATAGCGCCAGGCCATGTAACTTCAATTACAGGAGCTAAAGCTTGGAAATTTATTCCAGAAAAATACCGTTTACCAGCCGTTGTTGCAGGCTTCGAACCCTTAGATGTTCTTTTAGCAATATTAGAAATTTTGAAGCAGCATTTAGAGGGTAAGTTTAGGGTGTATAACGAGTATTCTAGGGTTGACAGCTGGGAAGGTAATGTAGTAGCTCAGAAGTATGTTGAAAAAGCTTTTAATGTTGTTGATGCTGATTGGAGAGGTATAGGTGTTATTCCCAAGAGCGGTTTAGAGCTAAAGAGGATGTTTAGGAATTATGATTCAAGAAGCATGTTTTATATTAAAATAGATTATTCAATAGATTTACCTCCTGGATGTAAATGTGGTGATGTTACTTTAGGGAAAGCTGTACCTACGGATTGTCCTTTATTTATGAGGGGCTGTACGCCAAGCAGACCTTACGGTCCATGCATGGTTTCTTCCGAGGGAACATGTGCTGTTTGGGCCAGATTTGGAGGTGGAGGTAAGGTTAAGGAGTTAGCTAGAATTCTCGGACTAAATAAGGTAGTTTAAGTAAGGCTATGATTTTCTGGTTTTCTCCTCAAGCTTCTTTATTGCTTCAGCAATCCCTAAAATTATTGCCTCCGGCTTAGGCGGGCATCCGGGAACATATACATCAACAGGAATGAACTGATCAACTGTTCCTGCTAGCGGATAGTTTTCCGTTCCGAAAACATTACCTGAGATGGCGCATGAACCAACAGCTACGACAACTTTAGGTTCAGGTACTTGCTGATAAACTCTCAGTAATCGCTCTCTAGTGTGCTTAGTTACTTGACCTGCAACTACAAGTATGTCTGCGTGTCTAGGGCTTGGTGCTAATAAGATTCCGAAACGTTCAACATCGTATCTTGGAGTTAAAGCTGCAACTATTTCAATATCGCATCCATTACATAGCCCTCCTGCTGGTAAGTGGAAAATCCATGGAGACTTCTTCCTAGCCCATGCAGCTAATTTACAAAATAGCCTACACATAGCTATTTCACCTCTTTAACCAGAACTCTCATAAGAAGTTTTTTAAGGCTAGGAATATTCTCTACTTTATGCCTGCACTCAGGGCATATCACTAAGTAATTTTTAAGTTCACTTATTGAAACAGTTTCACCTATTTTCTCTCTAATATTTTTAATTATCCATTCAACATGCTTTACTGTGGCAAAGTATTTTCCACATATACGGCATTTAACCATGTCATGTTCTACTCTAGAGACGAAATCAAACTTGTTCGGTGAAGGCATACCATAAATTTCCATTAGCTTTATAGAGCCTACTGGACAAGCTTCTTCACACCTAGCACAGAAAGTGCATTTACCAAACCAGACTTCTAATATTTTCTTCCCATCCTTTATTGTAACCGTTATGGCATCAGATGGGCATACACGCGCGCAAGCTTCACATCCAATACATGTTTCAGGATCGTATCTTGGCGGGCCTCTAAATTTCTTAGGGAAGTGAGGTTGAACAGCTGGAAATGGTACTGTAGCTGGTTTTACGAAGTACTTTACAGCTTCTTTAAGAATATTTACCTTCATCTCTACACACCTATCCAGGCAAGTATTCTTACAAGGTCAATTAGTGCTATAATTAACGCTACTTCCCATAGAGGCCAATGTGCTTGCTCGATTCTAAACCTGGGATTAACTACGTCTATTATTGCAAATATTATAGCAAACAATGCTACTTTAACCGTGAACAATAGGGCATTAAATACAGGGCTTCCTGTAATAGGCCATCCGAGGAAGAACGTAGCTGCTACAGACGATATTGTAAGCCATTTTAAAGCTTCATTTATTTCGAAAAACCCTCTTAAAACACCTGAATACTCAGTATAAGGGCCAGCAACGATTTCTGTTTCAGCATGAGGTATATCGAATGGTCTTTTGGCAAGCTTTGCTTGAGCAGCTATTATGAAAGCTATGAAAGCTAAAGGTGCTCTAACAATATTAGGGCCTAATGCGGCTTGGGTGCTAACTATTTTCTCAACACTTAAAGTTCCAGTTAGGATAAGAATTGTTGCTATAGAGAACCAGAAAGGTAGCTCATACCATACTAGTAATGATGCTTCTCTACTTGCTCCAATAATACCATATGGGCTATTAGATGAAATACCTGCTAGAATTACAGCAAATGTTGGTATAGTTAGTAAATATAATAGCACGATAGTGTCTCCTACAAAGCCTAGTAAGGGTTTGCTAGACCAAATCGGGATAAAAAGCATAGCAGTAGCTAGAGAAACTATGGATATTATAGGTGCTCCGATAAATCCTAGTCTCCAAGCGTTTCTCGGAATTATAGTTTCTTTCGATAATAGTTTCATAATGTCAGCATATGTTTGGTACCAAGGAGGACCTCTTCTACCTTGCATTCTAGCTCTTATTTTACGGTATATCCAGATTAAGATTCCTCCGTAAAGTATTGAGAAAACAAAGCCTGGATACACCAGTAAGCCTATTATTAACAATAATTGAGCTACCATATTTTATCTCTCCTCCTTATGATTTCATCAAGAAGCATTGTCTTTTTCTTTCCTGTTCTCGCATCTATTATGGTAAGCCTATCATTACATGTTAAGCATGGATCTATGCTTACAATTATTTGAGGTGCATCAGCTAATTTATCACCTATGAGCATAGGCTTAGTTGAGGGTAGATTTACGAATGTTGGTGTTCTCAATTTCACCCTTTCTGGAACATTGGTGTAATTTGACCTAATATAGTATATTAGCTCCCCTCTTGGCGCCTCGGTTCTGCCAATATCCTCATTTGGTCTAGGAACAGTTAACTCAGCCATTAAAGGTCCTTCAGGTAAGTTTTTGATAGCCTGCCTCACTATCTTTATGGATTCTAAGGTCTCTCTAAGCCTTACCATAATCCTAGCATAAACATCGCATGTATCTTCGACGCATACTTCGAAGTCGAAATCTTCGTAGTTTATGTGTGGATCAGCTCTCCTAATATCCTCCTCTATTCCTGAGGCTCTAGCTGTAGGTCCAACAACACAGTATTTCCTAGCTTCTTCCTTAGTTAAAACACCTACCTCCTTCGTTCTAGCCTTTATTGTCGGGTCTTCCTTAACCGCTCTAATAAGGTATTTTGTTCCCTTCTCAACTTTATCTAGTTTTTCAAGAATGTACTTACCCATTTCCGGTGTTATGTCTCTGCGAACACCACCAATAGTGTTTACGGAGTAGTTTACCCTATTTCCTGTTAATGCTTCTACGACGTCTAAAATGTCTTCCCTAATAGCCCATGAGTGCATGAATAATGTGTCGAAACCTATTACATGCATTGCAACCCCAAACCATAATAGATGGCTATGAATTCTATTTGCTTCAGCCTGAACAACTCTAATGTATTGTGCTCTTTTAGGAACATCAATCTTTAAGCATCTCTCAACAGCAACACAATAGGCTGTAGTATGAGCAGCAGAGCATATTCCACAAACCCTCTCGAAAAGCTGAACATTTCTACGGTAACTTCTTCTCATAGCAAGCTTTTCTATACCTCTATGGTTAAAACCGGGTTTAATTAAAGCGTCAACTATTCTCTCTCCTTCAACATAAACCTTATAGAAAGCCATTTCCTCAAGTGCAGGGTGATATGGACCTACAGGTACAGAGTAAACTTTACGACTACACATACCCATGTTTTCACCCTAAACCAATTTTCTGAAGAATAAGTTTAGTAGGAGATTTATGATATATTGTAAAACCGAATTTCTTAGGGTCTAGACCTAGAGCTAATGCTAGAAGCTCTGCTAAATGAATTACAGGTATATCATATCTTGCTTTAGCCCTAAGCCTTACCTGGCCAAATTCAAGTCTCATTAAACACTGGGGACACGGGGTCACAAGAGCATCAACACCTAATTCTTTAACACTTTTCAGCCTAACTTCTGTTCTGTAGGTTAAGCTGAAAGCATCATCTACAGTTGAAGGTACAAAGCCGCAACATAGTCTTTCTAGCCCATCTCTAACAAGTTCAGCACCAGTAACTCTTATCAGTTCGTCGGTCATTCTAGGTTTCTTCCAAACATCTTCACCATGTTCTACAACAAATAAGTGGCATCCGTAATGAACAGCAACTCTTAATCCGCTAAGGGGTTTAATTATATTTTCCTTTATCTTTTCTAAACCTATATCTTCATATAAGGCTTCAACTAAGTGTTTAGGTTTGATTTTACCTTCAAACTTGTATCCTAGCTTAGAAAGTATGTTGGAAACTTTTTCTCTAAGATCCTTTCTCTCCATATACATCATTTTAGCTTCGAAGAACGATTCAAAACATCCATTGCATGGGGTTAAAATGTCTAATCCCTTACTTTCAGCTATTGCAAGATTCCTAACGGCTAAGGTTAACCAGAAGAGCTCATCCGCTATGCTATTAATTTTAGGTGGGCAACAAGATAAATCCTCGAGCTCTATGGTTTCAATATTGAACTTTTTAAGAATAAACCTAATAGCTACTTCAACGTGCGGAAGCATTGTTGAAATGTAGCAGCCAGGGTAAAATACGTATTTAGGCATAATCCATCACTTCCTAACAGGTACTTTCCTATCTATTTCGAGTTCTTTGGAAATCTTCTTTATCTCCTCAATAACTTTCTTAGATTCTAAAACAGGTGCCACTACTTCTGGTAGACCCATTTTGGTTCTTCTTCTCTTAACAATACCTGTTATGGAAGCTAAAGCTGCTTTGCTTGTAAGGTTTACTAAGTACTCAGCATATGTTGGTGGAAGTTTAGGTGCAATAGGTTTTCTAAGTGGTGGTTCAAGAAGCCAATCCGGTGGTAAAACAACTCTCTCGGGTTCTACATGACCCTCAAATTCTACTCCAAATAAGTCTCTAACTTCTCTTTCAAGCCAATTCGCTCCGGGAATAGTGTCCGTTAGTGAAGGTATTCTCGGATTTTCTTTAGGTATAATAGTTTTCAACGTTAGTATGTACTTGTCTTTTACAAAGTGGTAGAGTAGTTCAAAATAAAATCCCTGATCAAGGGTGGATATTGTCGATAATCTAAATCCGTAAGTTTCAAAAACATCCTTAGCTACTTCTTTTAACCTCTCATTAGCTACTTCAAATATTACTCTCCATGGTACAATTTCTTTGACCTTAACAATTTTATCCTTATGTTTTTCAAGTATTTTGCCTAGAAGTTCTTCCATAAGCCTCACCTTAGTACATACAAGAGTATTATTAATGCTATTAAAACATATAGTGTTACATAGCTACTTACATTTTCAAATCTTATAATATCAAATTCCCTACTAAGACCGAAGATTTTCCCTGCAGCACGTATTATTAAGCGCTCATATCCTCCCTTCATAGAGAATGCGTAGGGTTTGGAAAACGCTGTTTTCAATGCAAACACGAATTCTTCAGGTGTTACCTTAGTTTCCTCAAGAGGTAACAATGGTGGTGCAGCTTCACCACCAGTGAAAACTTCATACTTAAAGTCTTTTAATTCCTCAACAACCTTAACTGGTGGTAATGTTGTTCTTTTATAAAATGTTAAGCTAATGTAGTATACTAGGAGTACTATGGATGCAGAAGCTAATAGTACCAGTGTTAAAATGGTTGCACTATAGAACCCTATGCTAGTACTATATCCGAGGAAAGTTACTTCAACAGGAGGCTTACTTAAGCCCAGAATGTTTACTACCGCAGGGTTTATTAAAGGACCTACAATGATCTGAGGAGCAACACCAATAATTATAGAGAACGTTGCTAGAATCATTAAGGGCACCTTCATAATTAATGGTACCTTCCGTGCTTTTAACGTTAGTTTTGAAGGCAAACCTAGGAACACAGAGTAAAATAACCTCATGAAGTAAAGTAGTGTTAAAGCACTAACAAATATGGCTATTAAAGTATATAATAGGTAAAGCCTTCCAATAACACCTCCTATTCTAAACGATGCCTCTAAACCAGCCTCATATATTAGAAGCTTACTTGCAAAACCGTTCAAAGGAGGTAACCCTGCAACAGCTAAGCCACCTACTAGAACAGCTAAAGCTGTAATTGGCGTCTTACTTATTAACCCTCCAAGTTCCGTTATATCACGTGTTCCAGTAGCGTAAATAACTGCTCCAGCCGCTAAGGAGAGCATTGATTCCAGAAGAGCATGGTTAAACATGTGGAATAATGCTGCTGATAAACCTAAAGCAGAACCAAAACCTAAGGCTAAGATAATGTACCCCATCTGGCTTACTGTAGAATATGCAATAATCCTTTCCATATCGTTCTCTATGAGAGCTAGGAAGGCTGGTATAAGTAACGTTATCACACCAAATGTTGCGATAATTACGAACATTAACTCTCTCACCCATAGACTTTTTTAAGAAAGTTTAGTGCTTCACTCCTAGGAACAAATCTTAATGCATGTGTAGGACATACTTTGACACATTCAGGGTCGCCGTCACATAAATCGCATTTAACGGCGACCCTCATAACAGGGTCTTCATGAGGTATAGACATAGGACAAGCTAGCACGCATGAACCACAACCTATGCATTTAAGAGTGCTTATACGTACAATTACCGTTCCATCCGGTAACTTATCCTTGTATATAGCATTTGCAGGACATATGTTTAAGCAATAGGGTTCATCGCAATGATGGCAATATGCTGCTTCGAAAGCCTTGAGAACGGAGTTAAATATTATTTTTATGAAAGACTTCTCATAATCAGCAACACCGAAATGTTTCATAGAACAAGCAATCATACATGTAGTACAAGCCGTACATTTTGAACTATCATGAATTAAAACTCTACCTTCAGTAGAAACTTCTGTAGAAATACTTTCAGCAGTAGTCTCCAATATTCATCCCTACCTTCATAGTATAAGAAGCCATGATAATTAAATATTGCTTTCCAAAATTGAAGAATATGATAATTAAACCGAAAACTCATATTAATAATTCAATTACGCTGCAACTTTCAGCAATTAAGCGGTAATTGTAGTAGTATAGGTAATTGTTGGTAGCCGGGCGGGGATTCGAACCCCGGTCACGGGGGGTCTCCCCGCCCGGCCGTCTGGCCCCCAATATAGGATGGAGTTTCGTTAAGCATTTAAATCTTTTGTTTTCTCAACTTATATTGTACTTTCAGGTATTGAGGGTTTAACAAGATTGGTTGTAAAGGATTTTGCCATAGGTTACTTATTGGGATTTACGCTTGGTGATGGTACTATAACCATTGATTTTAAAAGATATGATTATAGAGTAAGGTGGTTCATTAATTCAGTAGGTGAAGATGATATAGCATTGTTCATTAAGCATATGGTTAGATTACTGGAACCTAATGTTAAAATTAATGACTATGTTGAGAAGTCTTCTCATAAGAGAACTTTATCTATCCGTTCCAAGAATATGGTTACAAAACTACAAGGTTTGAAAGATAAGTTATTGGAGAACATGTTAAGTATAAGTTGTTTAAGTAGACCTACATTAATAGGTATTTTGTGTGGTCTAGTAGATTCTGATGGTAATCTTGAGTATATGTATTATCGTGAACCTCTGATTAGGCTGACCACTGCTAACAGGAAATTATTCTTTCTTACTAGGAACATTATTAAAGAATTAGGGATTAAACACTTTGTATCTATAGGTAGAATGTTCTTTGTATTTTTGAGGTTAAAAAGAATGCCTTATATTTTGCCTTGCGCTAAAGTCTTAAGATTCATGGTATCTAAAAATATCAAAACTTCTGCCGAATAAATGATGCGCCATAATAGGTAAGGAGAAGAGAAAGGAAAGGGAGGGCCAGACGGCCGGATACGGGCCAGAGCCCCGTATCCTTGACCACTAGACGACCCGGCTTCTCCATTTCAAACATTATTTACTATTCATCTTTTAAACTTTCTCAATAATGGGAGTAAAGCTTATATTTCTAGTATTACAAGTATTACATAGGTGATATGTATGTCTGAGGAGTTTAAGAAGAAGAAAACTGTTACGATAAGGAATATTGATGAAGAACTATATGCTAAGGCATCGGCGTTAGCTAAATCCATTGGCGAAACAGTTGGCGAGGTAATTAATGAAGCACTTAGAGTGTTCCTATCATTAGCTGAAGGATCTTATGAATTAGTTCAAAGAGTAAGGGTGGGTATGGAAACAACGTTAAAAACTGTTACTATTGGAGATTTAGATGAACTAGTAGTTTCGAGGAAGGATTTAGAGGATGTTGAAGGAAAGGTGAGATTTAGAAATATTAAGAAACTTATATTTGACGATACCGTTGATCTTGAAACGTTCAGTAGGAAAATACACTCAATAGTCTTCGTAGATGAAGTTATAATACCGAAAAATATAGCTAAGCTTAAAGCACTATCTAAAATGAAGTTCGTAAAGAGAATAAGCTATAGCAAGTAAGCTCTGCTAAAAGCAAAAACATTAGAAAGGCAATACGCTAACGTTCCATATGCTCTTAGAAATAAAATGGACACCAAAAACTATAAGTATTAACCCTAGAACCACAACGAAGAACCTATAATATTTTTCCCTCAAAATATTTCTCCCAATGAAAGCCATGTGAGCTGTAAAAGAAAGCCAAACAAAGTCCATCCATACATGAGAGACGTATATTAAGGGTAATCCGTAGTATGATAAAATGTTTATTGTAGCGTAAATGAATGTAGAACCTATAAACAACCACCAAAGAATGAAGAATGGGTTAAAAGCTGATAATAAAATTCCCATAATTAATGGTCCATGTTTTCCAAGTTTCATATTAGCTAACTCGCTTTTTCCCTTTAAAACATTAGCTATTTGCAATGTTCCGAAAAATAACATAACCGTACCTCCTAAAACTCCCAGAAATATCTTGAAACTAGCCATATACATTATGGAAATTAGCCCTAAACCTATAGTCATATATAGGGGAAACTCGACAATCATATGCCCTAAAGCTACCTTGAAACCTGATCTCCAACCTCCACGAATACCATAGATGAGATTTGTTACGAAAAGAGGGCCTGGTGCAAGTGCTCCTGTTGCAGAGAGGAGCTGTACCGTTATAAGTAAACCTATAATTGATTCCTCAGGCATTTCTAATCTTACTCTTCTGCTTCTATTTCCTTCTCCAATCTGTCTAGGAAGTAAACCATGAACTTATATCTTTTCTCAGCCATTTTCTTAGCTTTTTCGGTCCACATGAGATCTTTTAGCTTAAACAGTTTTTCATAGAAGTGATTTATTGCTTCCTCCAAGGTTCTACCTCTGTAAGCGGATTCCATAAAAACTCTCATAATGCCAACAGCACCCAAGGCATCAAGCTTATCGGCATCGCTTAGAATTCTACCTTCAATGGTCTTAGGTGTATATTTTAAGGTAAAACTATGGGCTAGAATAGCATCAACAACTTTGTCTATGATTTCTTGAGAGAACCCATACTGTACTAGAAGCTTCTTAGCCATCTCCGCACTAAGAATAGCATGATGCTTACGTAATGTTTCTTCCTCGACTCTACCAATGTCATGAAGTAGAACAGCTAGTTTAAGAGCTAAAGGATCTACTTCCTTAAAGTCTTCAGCGAGTTTAAAAGCAATTTTCATAACCCTCTCAATGTGCGGAAATCCATGGACTGGCTCGAAACCTAAGGTATCGATCACTATTTTCTCAATATCATGAACGGTCTTTTCTAAGGAAGACAAGTCTTTCGTACCGTTCAGGCTTGCTGCATTATAAGATCTACAAACATGTTCTTCCTTCAGTTTTTCACCACCATACCTCTTCTTAGAACATAAGTTAATATTCTCTTGCTTTATAATTTTTCTCTCAACAACAGACTTTATAATTTCAATAAGTTCTCCTTCATTATCCGGTAAACCTGAAAAAGCAAATTCCCCACAAATATACACTTCGGGAATTTCTGAAGGTTTTTCAACATGGTGTATTTCCACCTTAGCCGAATATTCATCTTCAATAATATCCTTAATTTCACGCAGCCAGTCAATTATTGTTCTAACGTAATAGCTATTTTTAACTCCTTTAACGACAATATTTAGGTGTAGCATTGCTACCACGGCATAGAATCTTCTGTATTTAAAACATTTCGGGAAACATTAAATTAAACTTAGACCACATAGTTTGACATAAGAAGTTGAAACGTCTGAGGTGAGTTCAGTTGAGAATCGATATTCCACGATATTCTGAAAGACTTGGCGCTTTAAGAATACATGATGTACAACGTGTTATAGAAATAGATAGTGGAAGTATGAAGAGCCTAGGTGAAGACTTCCATGTGTTAAGATTCAGCGTTGATGAGATAAAGGAAGTAGAAAGTAGAATGGCAATAATTCTCCCAGTTAAAAATGAAAAACCAAATATCCTAGAAGGTGTTTTAAGCGGTATACCTCATGACGTACTTGTTATTATTGTGTCTAATTCTTCAAGAGTCCCTATTGACCGTTACCAAATTGAGGTAGATACTGTACTTCACTTCTACAGGTTCTCTAGAAGGTCGTTCATTATGATACACCAGAAGGATCCAGTATGGGGTCTCGCGCTGAAGAAGGTAAATTACACAAGTATTTTAGAAGGTGATGTTGTAAGAGATGGTAAAGGGGAAGGTATGGTTTTAGGTATAATATTGGCTAAGGCTTTAGGTAAAGAATTCATAGGTTTCATAGACTCCGACAATTACATTCCTGGAGCCGTTTATGAATATGCTAAAATATATGCATCCGCTTTCCTAGCTGCAAGAACGCCATATGCTATGGTTAGGATTAGATGGCCTTATAAAACAAAATTCGTAGGTAAAGGGTTCTACTTTAGAAGGAGAGGTAGAGTGTCGGAAATAACTAACAAATACATTAACATGTTGCTTGGAAGATTGACTCATTTCGAAACAGATATAGTTAAAACGGGAAATTCAGGAGACCATGCAATGACTATGAGACTTGCCGAAGTTATGGAATTTGCCGAAGGATTCGCTATAGAGCCGTACGAGTTAATATATTTAATTGAACAATTTAGTGGTCTAAAACCAACAAAGTACGAGGACGTTATAAGTAAGGGTGTTGAAGTGTTCCAAGTAGAGCCAAGAAACCCGCATGTACATGAGGAAAGAGGAACAGAACACATTAAGGAAATGATTTTGAAATCACTGTCGATAATATATCATAGTTCATTATGCGATGAAGAATTAAAGAAACAAATCCTTGACGAGCTTGTGACGAGAGGAATACTTAAGCCAGGAGAGGAACCTCCAAAACAAAGAACTATACCACCTCTAGCTCAGATAGATGCAGGCAAAGTACTTGAAATACTAGCGGAACACGCTGAGTCATTCATAGCTACAGAGACGTGAAAAAGTTTATAGAATTAGAATAGGCTAGAGCTTCACCGTACTTTTGGCAAGTACGTTAGGTCTGCTTTTTCAGGTTCATAGTCCGGTAGTTTTTCTTCAAGATATTCTTGATAACCGTTTCCCGCCCACGGTCTGTGTAGGTTTCCGTAGGTCGGTTCATCACGGTTTTTGACCACGCCCCACCTACGGCTCCAGAGGGTCTCTAGGGTTCTCCAGAGCCAACGACGAAGCGTGGCTTCATCCCAGCGGTCAATTATATTTTAAACCAGCAAGACTTATAAGCTTTTCCTTCTTTAATATTTATTGGTGAGTGAAATATTGCTAGTATTTGAGGGTAAAATATCAAGATGGGGTCAAAGGGGCTATGTAATCTATGTTCCAAAGGAGTATGAGAGAATTGTTGAAAAGTATTATGGAGAGAAAGTAATAATTATCATACTTAGGAAAGGTGAAAATCCGTGATAAAAGAAGCCATAATTAATCACGTTACTGTTAGGACATTTAGTAGGATAAGTAATAGAGATGTTATAGCCAAACTATTGTTTACTGCAAGAATGTACAGACTTGGTGTTATAATAGCACTAAAATGCCTAGAAAAGAATATACCTATGAAAGAATGCATGTTTAAGATTAAGCGTTTCGTTCCTAACCAGAAATATGCACATGCATGTTATGAGAGAGCTAGGGAAATGTATAAATCAGCTAAGAAGCTAGGGAAGGAAGTAAGGAAGTTAAAGCAATGGCTTATATTCGAAGCAATAGGTGATAAACTAGACAGAGGAAATCGAAACATAAGGCTTTCATCACCGAATGAAGTAAAAGTAGTGGTCTTTACAAAGAACTATGGTATAGAGAGGATAAGAGTACCTATAAAGCTATTAAAAACACATGTCAGCATTATAAGGGAATTGTTTGAGCTTGGTTCTAATAAGTTACTTGGCTATAATGCTAGGTGCATTATAAGGGATTATTCAAGGGATAAAGCTTTGGTTGAGTTCCAATTCACAGTACCAGTAGAGCTTTATCTCAAGTATAGAAGAGTTTATGATAAGCCTAGAGGACGTAATATCGGTGGTATTGACTGGAATAGTGATAGAGCAAACCTAGCAATAGTTTCATCAAAGGGAGAGCTACTAGACCATAAAACATGGTGGTTCCCAGAAGTAACAAGCCACGGCTATCCAAGAACCGCTAGGAGAACACAGCAATCACAAATACTATCTGAGATTATGGACTACTGTTATCATCATGAATGTAGTGTAGTGGTCTTCGAAGACCCCGATATCATAAAGACTAGGAGATGTACTAAAAATGCTACCGCTAATCGTAAAATAACTAGATGGACTAAGAGAGAAGCATCACAGATGTTTATGCTCAAAGCATTAAGGTACGGATTAAGACCAGTATTCGTAAATCCATCATATACGAGTAAGTTAGCAAAACTAATAGCTAAGGATATAGGGCTGGACAGACATACTGCTTCAGCATATATTTTAACACTAGAATACCTAGGACTAAACCCTAAAGAGGCATACCAGAACCTACAAAGACCTTAAAAGACCTACAACCCAGAAACAGCAACTCACCCTCTTATCTTATCTAAGTTTCTAATCATGATTTCCTTTAAACTGTTATAAGCTTCATCAACAGATTTACCTCTAGGAGAGCATTTCAATTTATTATTTAAAATTAGTGTTGGAAGTTTTGAAATTCCAAGCTCATCCATTAAATCTAATGCTTCTATAGCCCCTACAATGGTGCATGAAACGTTACCGCATGCAGTAACGATGTTAGCTAATGCTTCAGCTATATCTGGGCAACCTGTAGGGCATAGAGGTGAAGTAAACATTTCTATGTCTAATTTATTTAATTGCCGAAGAATATCCACTAAATCCTTAGGTACTTTAGCTTTCACTGACTTAGCAAGCATTATTAGGTTTTTCTCAATAACCCTAACCATATGGCAACACATCCAACCGACGTACCTTAGTCTTCCATTGAAAATACCGAAAAACACAGTCATAGGAGCTCTTGTTTTCTTAAAATATTCATGCTCCTTTTCAATAACTTCTACAGTTAATCCCAAATTCAGCCTATTATCTGCGCCACATATTTCCTCAATCATCTCCTTACATGTCACACATTTAGGTCCTACGTAAATTGCGACCCTACATGCTTTCATAGTTTCTCTCCCCATAACTACCAACATTACGCCCTTATTCTCGCTATTAGTGTACTTCTGTATTTTTAAAGTTTAAAATAAAAGTACCTAACATAATTTTAAATAAACATGAGAAACGTGGCCATATAATGTGCGACAATGAGGGGTGGGTTTTTTGAATATACCTTATGTAGACTCGCACTGCCACCTTTACGAGTATGATATTAACGACATGGTAGAATATTTGAAGGTACTTCTTATTGCTGCAGTTTCAGACGATCTTGAATCTTCTATTGAAACCCTAAATTTAGCTTCTAAATTCAATAACATTGTACCATGTATTGGGGTGCATCCTTGGGAGGTGGGCAATACTCCTAGAGAACATGTTAAAGAAGTAATTAACCTTATAGGTAAATACGATGTTAAATGTTTAGGTGAAATAGGTCTAGATAGAAAATTTGTTCCTGAAACGATAGACAGGCAAAGAGAATTCTTCATGGAGTTTCTTCAAGCAGCACGAGAGTATGAGTTGACTGTAAACATACATGCAGTAAATACATGGAGCGAAGTCCTAGAACTTCTTAGAAAATACGATATTGAGAAAGCGGTTTTCCACTGGTATACAGGACCCATAGAACTCGTAGACGAAATAACATACTCAGGCTACTTTATTTCAATAAACCCTGCTTTCACAATTCAAGACAAGCATAGAAGGATCATAGATTACTTAGACTTAGAATTCCTACTTACTGAAAGTGATGGACCCTATATTTATCGTGGTTTGAAACTTAACCCGCTAATGGTGAAGAAAACCGTAGAATATGTTTCAAAGGTAAAGAGGCTTAGTGTTGAAAATGTCAAGAAAATTATTTACAATAACTTTAGAAAATTATTTACTGTTTAACAGAACATGTTTCTAAACAGCATAGTTTTAGGTGATTATCCATGGTACGCATCTTGGGCTTAAATGGATCGCCTAGAACATACGGTAATACTTACAAATTGCTGAAGATAGCCTTGGAAGCAGCAAAGAAACTTGGTGCAACAACAGAAATCATTAATCTTTACGAGTATGATATTAAAGACTGTATTGGATGTTTATCCGATGAACCTCTAGCATGCAGATATCCTTGTGTTATTAACGATGATATGAAGAGAATATATGATGAAATACTTAAAGCTAATGGGGTGATTTTTGCAACACCAATATACTGGTTCTCTCCATCCGGTGTAATTAAAAGAGTAATTGATAGGTTAACTGCTTTAGAAAACATGATTTTCGTTAGCGGTAGAAGTTGGGTTGAGGGCAAGGTAGCCGGCGTTATCGCAGTAGGTAACGATAGTGGTGAAATACAGCTCATATCCTTAATGTATGCTACGCTAAACTCCATGGGTTTTATAATACCTCCATTTGCGCTATCCTTCTTTAACATGCGAGGTGATGTTTTAAACGATGATGAAACACTCTTGGAAGCAGCTAATGTAGGTAGATCTGTTACATTAATGGCTAAACTTGTTAGCGAATTTAAAGGTGTATGGTTTGATGTTAAATTGAGAGAATGGGTTTCTAAGATTAAAGATGAAATCAAAAGGGTTACTGAGGAGAATAAGGAGAAAGTATTTAGGGAGAGAAGCAAAATAATAACAAAACTTATGCGGGAATAAGTATTGACTACTCTAGCACAGGAAATTTTTGGGAAAATACAGAAAACCATTAGCAATTACGTTATAGACAGGTTAAGGGAAATAGAGTTAATGACAGTAGCTCTCTTAAGTAGAGGACATATGCTTATCGAAGGCCCTCCGGGCACAGCAAAAACATTGATGGCCAAGCTATTTGCCGAAGTTCTAGGTTTAAAATTTAAAAGAATACAAATGACCCCAGACATGATACCTTCAGACATAATTGGTGCGAAAATAGTAGACCCTAAAACAGGAGAACTAAGGACTATTTTAGGCCCCATATTTGCGAACATAGTCTTAATTGACGAGATAAATAGAGCATCACCTAAAACCCAAAGCGCGCTATTAGAAGCTATGCAGGAAAGATGTGTCACCATAGAAGGTGACACTTACAACTTGCCCGAACCTTTCATGATAATTGCTACACAAAACCCATGGGAAAGTGAGGGTGTATTTCCGCTACCTGAAACACAAATTGACCGGTTCAGTTTAGCCATAAGCCTAGACTATCCTAATCCAGATGTTGAATTATCTATTGTTGCAAAAGACCATGAACTTAAAGGTTTAGAACCCAAGCTAAGCCCTATAATTTCAAGAGACGATTTAGTTAGGGCAATAAATGAAGCTTCAGAAGTACATGTCGAACAGAAAATTATGAAGTACATTGTTGAAATTGTTCAGAAAACTAGGAAAATATCTGAAATAATACTAGGTGTTTCGCCAAGAACATCAGTTATTCTCTTAAGAACAGCTAAAGCTCTTGCAGCAATACGCGGAAGAAAATACGTTATACCCGATGATATAAAGTATCTTACACCGTATGTTCTATGGCATAGAATAAGGCTTAACCCTAGAGTAGCAGGGTATGGAACGCCAAGGGAAAATTACGCTAAGATAGTAAATATAATAAATGAAGAGATATTAAGGAAAATTAGAGTTCCATGGTAGATTACGTACGATGCTTTTCAATAGCTCTAACAAACAATATTATCGAAATACCGTAGACTGTTATCACTGATGTTAGAACGTTTATCCAGGAAATAACTACCAACATTGCTTCTATGATAACTATCAAAGCTAATATTTGAGCTAGACTGCCAATTTCAAAATGTTTCACGTCAGCTGTAAACGCTATAGCTATTATGGAGACTAGTCCTAGAAGAACAAGTGAGAGTTCAAGATAATTTAAACCTATATTTAATATGATAAAGTTACACGGAGCCAAGCTATTTTCAAGACCAAGGGTTTTCGACTTAAGCATAATTATATATGCTAATCCAGCACCCAGTATTACAGCGTACGGTCTCCTTGAAAATACTGATGAGAGTAACCATAGGGATAGAATTAAAGGAAATGATGTACCAGCATATGAGGAAATAGCGGTACCAGCAAAGAGTAGTAGTATATAAAGCTTGTATTTCTCAAGAAGCACAGTATAAGATGATAAGGCAAAGAAGACTATACATAGTATTTTATGAAGCACATCTACGGTAATTACTTCAGCAATATATAGTACTGGTAATATTGCTGAAATGATAAGTAGCAGATAGTCGTATGACACATTTTCCGTATTGTTTCTCATATGATCTCCTCCAGGAACTTCTCAAAATCCATTGAGCATGAAATTAGTCGCACCTCTCTTAGGTTTAGTGTTAAAACTTCTCTTAAGTACTTCCTCTTAAGTTCCTTCAGCAGCTCATCTAATCCCCTGATTTCACTTAGTAACTCATAGTTATCAGAAATAGGCATAATAACAAGTATAGGGGTGCCTATTCCCAGAAACCACCTACGAAATCTAAGCAGCGTCAAATAATCTACAATAATAATCCCCTCAAAGCCCCTTATTAACGCGGCTAGTAGCTCATCATCAGACATTCCGTTGTATGTGCTTAGAATTCTGTGGAGTTCATTAAAACTCTCTACCTGTTTCAGGACATTGTTAAACGCTAGGCTAAAGGAACGACCAAGCATGTTGCATTCAATGAAAATCCTATAAACACCATATAAGGCTAAGCTGTATGCTCTACGGAAAAAGTGTGCGAAATTCCTACTAATTAAGAACATTACCTTTAATTCTTGGGGTTCTACCATCTTACCGTGTGCTTTACTAATAAAGCTTTTTACGCGTAAACCTCCGGGCATTAGCATACTCCTAAATACTATTCTTTTTAAACTATCACCGGGTGCGTAGGGTTTTACCCTATCAAATAGAGGTTCATAATGTTCTCTTATACCGGAGACGCCATAAGCAGGGATTCTAAAAGGCATCTTAGCATGGGTTTTAGGCGGTCTTACACTAAGTTTTCTCGGAATTTCAAAGAAAATAACGTTCTCAAATAGACCTAAAGGGTCTCTTACATGGACTCTAAGAGGCTTCCATTCATGTAGTCCGGGAATTAAAGGCATTATAGAATATGTAAATTCTATATAAGCACCCTTATCTAACACTCCCTTATAACATGGTTTTCCTTCAATCACTTCAATAGTATTTGGTAAATTATCATATACTTCAACATAAACTTTCCTAAGACTTCCTATTTTAATGTGTACATTAGCTATTTCTCCAAAATCTATAATGCCTGGTGTTATGTACGATGTTACGGATATTTTGGGCTTAAATGTGGTTAAGGATACCAATAAGTAAAGTAAGATGGCTGAGGGTAAAACGGCAACTAATACTGAAGGATATAAGATAAATGTTAAAAGTAAAACTATAACTGAGCTCAGGACTATATTCATGGTTTTACTGGTAACATATATCATTTTCTTTCACTTACCATACAATGAATTTTTTCATAAATTTTCCCGATTACAACGTAGTCTCTTTTCCTTCTACATAATCTTCTCAGCTTCGCTAAAACAATAGATAAGCTTATTTTGCGCGTAACTTTCATTGCATATTCTTCAGATAAGCTTCTTGCTCGGAGGAGGATTGCATTTTCAAGAGAAGTGATTTTACCTTCGTAGAATATATGGACTTCCTCCATAGTTAAAGGCAGATTCTCGATACTTACCTTACGTAGCGTCCACAGCAATAATAAAGACATTGTGATGAGAACTATTATTTCAAAAAGTAATCCCTCACTTATCACATATTTCACCATTTATGCTTGTAAAGCTTTCTTAACCTATTATAAAATTCTTTAACGCTACCCTTGCCGTAACTGAGATGCTCGTATGCTTCCAAAGTGGATAGTAAAGCTTTTTTCAATTCTAAATTAATAACATGCCTGCATATTTTCTCAATAACCTCTCTTGGTGTTTCATAATCATTCACAGTTAGGCTGTATTTCTTACTTAGGTTTTTGAGAATCTTTTTGAATTTAAGACCTAATGTTCTTTCTTCCTTATAGAGTCTAAGAAGCTCACTAAATACTACCCTAGCATCTGAAGTAGAATATGCCAGTACAATGAAACCCAATAATATGTACGGTACTAGATCCCATATATTTATTTCAAGAGATGATAGTGTTTTTTCTTCGAAACTTAACTCAGTGTATGTTTCATTTCCAAACTCTAGCTTCTCAAGCTTAATTCTCTTTCCACTTCTTAAACGTTTTGAAGCAAAGTTCCCTTCAACCAAGGCGATGTTCTCTAAAGCTGATCTTAGCGTTCTTCTGAAGGATCTTGTAGTTGCAGCTACTTCCGGCGATGGTTCATAAGGTACCCAGCCAACGTAAGGTATTAGAATTTCGACCCACATGTGTCCTGGTTCCCTATAGATTATTGTTCCATTAGCTAAAACTTCACCTAGGTATCCTATAACAACTCTTGTTCTCAACCCCATAAGTCTTAATATTATTGCTGCTGCGCTAGCATAGTGTATGCATGTGCCTTTTTTCTTTTCAAATAAGAAGTAGTCAACTAAGTCCTTGCCTGGAGGTGTTTCAATATCTTCCTTAGAATAATTAGTATTTTTTATTAGGAAATTCCTAATGTACAGTAGTAGTTCGCCTAATGTTCTATTTTCGAACTGTGCATATATTTCTTTGGACATGTTATATACTCTTGGTGTTACGCTTAAGGTGAGCTCTTTATTTGTTCCAATAATGGTTTTATTTGTTATTTTAACGAGGTCTTTTAGCGTAGCTTTTGAAGCTATAAAAGTCTTACCCATAGGGTAAATATCATGTGCAGGAATTATTCCATATATTATTCTTTTAGTAGCGTTTAAACTCCCAAAAAGTATACCTGATGGTTCGTAAAGTACAGGGTGAGGAGATTTAACATACGATATTCCTTCAGGAACTATCAGCGGCTGAGGGTAAGGTATTATATAGAGTTCTCCAAGCCTAGGTAACTTATTAGGGTTTAATGTAAGTATTACTTCGAATTCTTCGAAAATACCTGTCCTGTAGGCTATAATTGATGTTTCAGGATATTCTTCTAAAGTAATTTCTGAAATAGTCCATCCTCTACCAGTATATACATCAAGAGCTATTAGTCTAAGATATTTTGATCCGCCATTAGCTTTAGCTACTATCTGTTTCTCCTCAATGTTACAGGGTTTAGGTTCAACGTAGGGTAGTACTTGGTTTAGTTCTGATGTGGTTCCTATGGTTATACTGGGTTTTATTATGTAGTTTAAGAACACTTCAGTAGGAGAACTCAGTATAGCTAAGGCAAGTATTAGTGTAGATGCGAGTAGTAATATTGATCTCATGACAACTATCCTAGCTCTTATCTTCACTATAAGCTTAGTTGTTAGAATTATTTAACGTTTAAAAGCACTAAGCACTCCATCATGTAAAATAATGTTCTCTATTACCTCTTTAACGCACTCTCCATTAGCTTTATCACATATGTAATCTGCAACTTTCTTTACTTCCTCAACGGCATTTGCCGGCGCTACTCCAATATCTGCTTCTCTAAGTAATGCTACATCGTTTTCTCCGTCCCCTAGCGCTAATACCATACCTTTGACCTTTAATGTTTCCTTAATTCTTCTTAGTGCTAAATCCTTCCCGCTGTTTTTAGGAGCTATTACTAACCTGTTCACGTTCTTAATTATATCAACGTAGTCTTGTAAACCATGTTTTACAATAATCTCTTTTACTTTTCCAGAATAGGTTATGCTATAAACTAATACCACTCTTCCTACAGACTTAGGTCTTATGTTTTCTGCTAAGAATAATTCTCTTATTCTATTCCACTCCTTAGGCTTACACATTACGCATTTTCCGTTGTAAATAAAAACTGTTCCATTTTCAAAAGCTAGAATATCGCTTAGTAACCTAATATTTTCGGGAACTGTTTTACCTGAGCCACTAGTTACAATTGCTAATTTTATCCCATGCTTTCTAGCTTTGAGAAGAGCTTCTATAACATCAGAGCTTACACTCCAAATGCTTGATTTTTTCTTAAACGATAAAGTTCCATGGTAGTCGAGGGCTATTAGCTCGATTTTCATATTACACATCAGCTTGACACCATTGCTTTTATTTTAACTTCATCACCTTCTTTCCATGGCTTTTCTCCTGTAGAATCTGTAAAAATTACTTTGAGAAATTTTCCATTTATATATGTTCCTATACCTTTAACCTTAATACTGTCTACAAAAACCTCTATGGGAGCAATAAATAATAGGCTTAAGGGGTAAGTTTTAGTAACATAGCCTAAGTGCATGAAGTCCCAATATACGGCATCCCCTATGGAAGCTTTTACCTTGTCTTTTAGTAGTATTCCACCAAGACCATAATGAGGTATGCCGGCATCAACGTACCCTAAGCTATTACCTACTTTCACCGCTAACGCAGTTAAGTAATTTATTATTCCTTTGGGTTTAACCCACATACAGTATTTTCCTATTTCAACTACAGTAAATACTCTAGGTGAAGAACATACTGTTCCTTTTATCTTCCTTATCGTAGGGGCTATGTTTAATGTAAAAGCCCCTCTAGCCCTGTAGGGGTCTTTTGAAGGTCTTATCTCAAAATGCGCATGGCTATCACTCCATGGACATAAATACCCTGAAACAATGCATTCACCGAAGAAGTCTCCTAGATATAGTTTTTCACCTACACTAACTTTAGGGTTAACATGCAACACTTTAAGCACTTTATTTCCGCCTAAGTCGAGGAGGGTTAATGGTTCTTTATTCCATCCATTAGCCCTGTATTTGGGTGCATTAAACCATCTTATTTTCTTAACCTTAGCTTCATCAACAGGTAAGAGTGCTTCATTATTCTTAAAGTAAATATCTATAGCAGTAGTGTTTCTGTGACCGACGTAGGGGGAGTCGTAGAAACTATACTGAGTACCTTCCGGTATTCTTAAGTGAACCCCTGCTGCCTCAGCTACGGTTTCGAAACCCATTTCTAACCTTATCCTCAATAGTTCTACATAGAAAGAGAAGAGTCATCCAATATATGGGTGCTGCTAAATAGTGTACTATGATCCATTAGAGCTTACCGAAGCTGTAAGGAAAATAGTTGTTCGCAGCAATGGAGAAGTAGAGCTTAGGAAGTACTATAGGTTTCGCGGAGGTCGATGGTACGGTGGTATAGCTACAGCTGATAGTGTCGGATGTAATTTGAGGTGCAAGTTTTGCTGGAGCTGGAGGCCTAGAGATAATATGAGTAAATATGGGCGCTTCTATACGCCTAAAGAAGTTTACATGAAACTCGTAAGCATTGCCTCGAGAAGAGGTTATAAGCAACTAAGAGTTAGTGGCGGAGAGCCAACGATTGGGAAAAAACATTTAATTCAGCTGCTCGAACTTCTTAAAGAAACAAACTACTTATTTATTCTAGAGACTAATGGTATACTTTTAGGTGCCCAAAGAGATTTCGCCAAGGAAATTTCAAGGTTCAAAAACGTACATGTTAGGGTATCGTTAAAAGGATGTACTCCTGAGGAATTTGCCATGCTTACGGGAGCTAAGCCTGAAGCATTTAGTTTACAATTAAATGCTCTTAAAAACCTTGTTAATTACGGTGTATCTGTACATCCAGCTGTAATGCTAAGTTTCAGTACTAAAGAGAACTTTGAATTACTGGTGGAAAAGTTAAGAGAAATAGATGAGGAACTTGTTGAGGAACTTGAACCAGAATACGTTTTTCTATACCCTCATGTTGTTAAACTGTTAAGGAAATATGGTTTAAAACCGCGGATAGCATATAGTCCGGACAATATCCCGGAGGAGCTTATTTAACCTTTACGCAAAGCCTTCTTAGCGGACATATGTTGCACTTGTTCCTAGAGCAATATAGTTTATCATGAACGTAAGCTACTGTTTGAATCCATGAGGAAAGATTCTTAAACACCTTCATAGCAAGTGCTTCTACACATTCATAAGCGTGAGGACATTCATCACATGTATATCTAGCACAAAAATTCTTATTAGGCTTCCTCTTAAATTTGAGAAGATCAAGGTTCTCTAGGAACCTAGTGAAATGTATATCGACAGGTACTATGTAAGGTGCTTTCCTTGTGAACATTAAATATGCATTAGCAACTTTTGGACCTACGAATCTACATGCAAGTAGGGCTCTTTTAATGTTCCTTATATCTTCCCTATTTAATGCTCTATCGTTCTTAACAATGTTTATGCAATGTTTAATAATAGTATTGGCTCTCTTTAATTGGTAGCTTTTGCTTAAGTCTGTTAAGTTAATAGACTTAATGTTTAATCCTTTCTCTACTAAGGATGCGACATGCTTAACCCACTTTACTACATTTGCATGGTAGTTTGTTCTTTGCGAAAGAATAGTAGCTAAGAATATCAACTCTTTATCATAGGGATTTATGGCGATTCTTATCTTCTCGTAGGCATTAATTATATATTCTACTTTGTATCTTACGCTTCTACTTAGCTCGTCCAAATATTTTCTTGGCTCATACCATAACCCTGAAAGAAGATTAATGGCTTCAATATTGTTAATGTTTGATTTTACAAAGCCATTTTTAACTTTAAGTCTTAACCCCTTAAAGACCCCATATACTTTAACCCAATAACCTTTACCTACTTTGTTAAATAGGGATGATGTAAATGAAGGGAACATTGTTAAATCTAAATCGTATTCTCCTCTTATAGGTATTTTAACCATTACTCATACCTTAGAGCGCGAGCGGGCTCAAGTTTTGCCGCTCTATAAGCTGGAGGTAGTGCACCTATTAATGTTAAGAGGAGTGTTATTGAAGCTACCATGATTAATGTCTGATTGCTTACCATAAACTCTATTCCTCCTAAGCCCCCTCTAGGCCCTCTAAACCCTAAGAAGCCTCCTTGTATAAGCATCGACCCTACAAATATTCCTAATGGAACACCAGCAGTTATTGCTATTACCGCTAATATTAGGGCTTCTAGGACTATGTTGAGTAATACTTCGTACTTTCTTATTCCAAGCGCTCTTAAAACCCCTATAACTCTGGTTCTCTCCATGACTGTAGTGAACATGGCATTCATAACCCCTACGGAGGCAACTATTAGAGTTACGGATGCTATACCTCCTATAATTATTGTAAAGCTTTTTAAACTTTCAACTATGGATTTAACTATATCCTTTATAGCGAATATTACGATGCTTTTACCGTACAAGTATCTTAGTTGCTCAGTTATGAAGTCTACGTTGTCCACGCTATCAGCCGTAACTATGAGTTCTCCGTATCCGATGATTCTACGGCCAGATGCTTCTTCGATAAGTTTTTTAACAGCATCATAAGGTACTATAAGTGATTCGTCAATGTAACCTATGAAGGTAAAGCCGTAGCGTTCAAGTACTCCTTCAACTCTTAAAGCTATACGTGCATTTCTAAGACTAACGTAGATTACGTCTCCTACTCTAATTTTCAAACCTTTTTCCTCTATTTTAGATGATAAAGATGAGCCTATAAGGCAACCATATGTTGAAGTGGGGGTTTTTGCTCCTTCCTTAACCTCTAAGTCCGGTATGACTAGAGCTATTTTCTCTTTAGGTAAACCTATGATTGCAGCCTCTTCTCTTAATCCACCATAATTTATCGAAACTCTTGCTGTTAACCTCGGAGAAACAGCTACTATATGAGGTATTCTCTCTATTTGAGAAATATCTGCCCATGTAAAACCTTCTGCTGTTGTGTGGGCTACATATATGTTGTTTAACCCGCCTTTAGCAAATATTGAAGCTAAGGAATACGTTACACTATCGTTAACCGTTAGTACTGTAGTTAAGAGAATTACGCCTATTAAAATACCTAAGAGAGTTAAAACGCTTCTTAAGGTTCTACTCCTAAGTCCCTTGATAGAAAACTTCAATAAGTCTATTATGTTCAAGCACTCTTCCACCTCGTGTATCGACCCATAATAAATCCTATGATTAGTGTTACTGCTGAGAGCCCTATTATAATTGGCAATATTTCCTCATACTTTATGGGGGTTATTTTTTCTTTTTCCTCGGCAATACCTATGGTTTTAATGCTAATTTCTTCTGTGGTTTCATGCCATTCCATATCTGGTCCATAATATTTTGCAGAAAGTTTTAAACTATACTTTCCTATTCTCTCTGCTGAAGCATAAATTAGAAAACTTGTTCCTTCACCTGCAGCTAATGTTCCGAGGTATGTTGTCGGGTTTTCTACCGTTAAACCTTCCCCTAATGCTTGCGCATATACTGTCAAGTATTTAGCGTCATAGTCTCCTACATTTACTAGCTGTCCTCTAATAATCACGCTGCTGCCTGATGTAGTGTACTGTACTTCTGTAAACACGACTTCTGCTTTTCTTGCTAAAGGGATTATGTACGTTTTAGTGTACGTACCCGAAGCTTGCAGGGTCTTGTATATAACTGAGATAGTTATAGGCAGGCCGTTTACTTGAACATCAGGTGGGCAGTAAACTTTAGCGCTAGCTTCAAAGCTTCCTGGCTTATCGGTTAAAATATGTGCTTTAGGTTCATAATCAAGTATGGATAATGCGTCTGAATGGAAGTCTATGTTTAATTCTACAGGTTCATTACCTACGTAAACAACATTGAAGTTTATGTTCTGAACTTTTCCCTTTTCCAGCTTCTCTGTCAAGAGCTCTGTATAAACGTATGTTCTACCAGATATTGGTAGGCTAAACTTTACTTCCCATTTTCGCTCCTCAGGTAAAGGAGCTAGTATCGTGTATTTAATCTTAAGTCGGAATGTGTAATTTCCTTCAGGAGTGTTTAGCGGCACTATTACCTTAAACATTAGCGGAAGTATTTGTCCCTTGGGAACAAATTCCATGTGCGAGGTTTTTACAATACTTCCTCCATCTAGGCCTGTAAGGGGTTTGGGCAGGTACAATTCAGCTATTATGTCTTTTAACCCATTAGCTAATGTAGGGGTTATGTAAACTGTAATTACATTTATTGAACCTGGTGTTGCTATGTAATTTACTTCCTCAGCACCCCATTTTGCACCTAGAAATAATACGTCATCATGCTTACACCTAATAGAAGCTATAGAGGAAATCAGAAATAGCATTATAACCAAATATAATATTTTCTTCTCCATTCTTACACCTTGACTTCTTCTCTAACTATTTTCCCATCATGTAAATAAATTATTCTGTCAGCAACTTTAGCTATTCTTGGATTATGGGTAGCTACGATAACTGTTCTATTTTGTTTTAAAGAGAGCTCCTTTAGGATATTTATAACAACTTCCCCGCTTTTACTATCAAGGTTGCCTGTGGGTTCATCAGCAAGTATTACTTCTGGGTTATTAGCTAATGCTCTAGCTATAGCTACTCTTTGCTGTTCTCCACCACTTAGCTCTGTGGGTCTATGGTGTAAGCGGCCACCTAGGCCAACCGCTTCTAAGAGCTCCCTAGCTCTTCTTCTACGTTTATAGAAGGGGTAACCAGCTATCGCTAAGGCTATTTCTACGTTTTCCAAGGCTGTAAGCCAAGGTATAAGGTTAAACGTTTGGAAAACGAAACCAATATGCTTGGCTCTAATTTTTGAGGCTTCGGCATCATTTAGCCTGCTAACATCCTTTCCTAGGAAAAACACTTTCCCTTGAGTAGGTTTATCGAGTAAACCCAAAATGTTAAGTAGGGTGGTTTTACCTGAACCGGAAGGCCCCATTATAACTAAAAATTCCCCGCATCTAACATTAAAAGATACTTCGTCAAGAGCTTTTACTGCTAATCTACCCTTCCCATAAATCTTCGTTACTGAGTTTAATACATAAATTGATTCTGTAGGTTCCTTAAATGTAGAATTCTTCATAATATTCACTCAGCTATACTTACATACCATCTATAGTACAATGCGCCCATAGTGGCTCCTAGAAGTGTATACTCTATGAAACCTATGATATATCCGGAGATTATAAACCATTGAGGTAATGTTTTAGGTTCGGGGAGACCTATACTGAAGACCAAGGTCTTCGAAATTATGGTCCAAACAACGTATATTGCCAAGGTGAGTGTTAGCGCCTTAAGTATAGGGCTTTTTGTTGGAAGTTTATTGTAAATCACCGCATACACTAAACCTACAATTACCCCGATAATGATGAAAACTATAATTGCTCCAATACTACCCCAAATCCTTCCAGTATTGTAAGACATTTCCACAAGCTGATCCAGGGACATTCCAGAAGGTAATTGCGCACCATATTTCTCAAATGCTTCTTCAAGGGCTTCTCTGAGAATGTTCATGTATTCTTCCTTGAAAATTGTCATTTGCAAGTACGTTATGCCCCCTGCAATCACACCTACTAGTAAGCCTCCTACAAGACCAGCCTTAGCGCCGCTTGATATTTTGCCCATATTGCTCACTCTCTTAGGCTATCTGCCCTTTAGAGAAATAGTTAATTAGGTAATATTTAAGCTGTTTCTCATACTTTCTAAAGCTTCTCATATTTCTAAGTCAATGATTAAAGTTTAATAGTTTCCTATATGTTTTGAATATGACGAGGAATCATAGCCTATGGTTGTTTCCACCGAGAAAATTTCCAATAAAATAGTGCTTTCAGCTATTCTTATAGCATTAGGTGTCACTATATCTCCCTTCATGTACATACCATTCTTAACAGCAAAGGCATATCCTGGTCAACACATGGTAAATGCCATTGCAGGCGTACTTTTAGGCCCCCTATGGGCTGCTCTCATAGCTACAGTAGTTGGCATTATTAGAAACGCTATGGGTGTAGGTACAATATATGCCTTTCCAGGAGGAATATCTGGAGGTGTTGTTGTAGGGGTATTTGCCCACATTATTAGGAAGATAAAGCCCGAAATAGTATATTATGCCGCCTTAAGTGAGCCGTTAGGAACAGTTTTCATTGGAGGAACTCTTTCAGTATATATGGTAGCTCCATTAATTGGCGATTTAAAGGTTTCAGGAGCGTTAATACCTATATGGTCTTTATTTGCTCTAAGCTCCATACCCGGATCAGTAATGGGTTTTATCGTATTGAAGGTGCTTAGAATTGCTAGCAGGTATTCAGCAGCTAAGCATAGCTGATATTTTAAATAAGAGAACACTCATAATAGGCGAGTTGGGTTCAGGAAAAACTCTTTTAACATTAAAACTTACCTTAAACCTAATAGATAGTGGCTATGGTAAACACATTACAGTTCTGGATTTCGCACCAAAGAAAATAGGAAACGTCGGCGGGAGATTTTTAGATTTCGGCTTCAACCCCTCTAAAATATTTGCATATTTAGCTCCGTCTAAAGTATATACGCCTAGGATTTCTGCTAAAACACCTCAAGAACTGCTAGACTTGGCTTTAAAGAACAAGGAAAACATAGAAAAACTCATATTCAAGTATCTAACTAAGCCCACGGAAATATTGGTAATAAACGATATTACATTATACTTTCATGCAGGGTCTTTAGAGTTAATAGATGAATGCATAATGTCATCTAAGACATTCATAGGAAACGCCTACTATGGGCGGGAGCTCTCCTTTAATCATGGAACAGGAGTTTCTGCTAAGGAGAGAAATTTGGTGATTGAACTGATGAAGTACATGGACAATATTGTTGTATTGAAAAGAAAGAGGGAGGACAGGTAGGAGGGGTGTTAGGGGAGCTCTGCTAGTTTCAAGTATTTTCACGGGGGTTTATTAACTCTTTCGTATAAATCCCGGTTTCCATAAGTATTTTTCCAATATTTTAATGCTTATATATTCTAAAATAACATTTCAAAATGGGTGCTAATGTAAAGTGACCCCTATAATATTTAGGTTTTCTTGTCTTAATGTAGGGGCCGCTTGTTAGTACTGGTATTGGTAAAGTAGTTTACTTCATCTTCTCTGTGATTTCATGCTTTCTGCTGACCCCATAATCGGGGACTATAGCATATATGGCATTTACCTAGTTGATCCTAGTGACCTAAAACTTCATGAGCAACACATTAAGGAGCATTTAGAGAAATTAAAAGACAAAATAGTTAATGACGAAGTCCTAAAAAACCTATAATAGTTGAGAAAAATACTATGATTGTTCTTGACGGAACACATCGGGTGACTATTGCTAGAGAATTAGGGTTTAAGCGGATACCAGCAATTCTAGTTAACTACTCAGAAGTTGAAATATGCTCATGGGCGAGGATATTTCATGGGAGAAACGTTGAGAAATTAGCTGCTAAAATGCTATGTAAGAATGTTAAAGAAAAGAAGAAACCTCAGCGTAGGCGAAGTATTATTATCGTTATTAATGGTGAAAAACGCTTAACAGTAGAAACAAGCAAGCCTACACTTAGAATTTGTAGAGAATCACATTTATTCGAGAAGTGGATGTCAAGCAGAGGATTTTTTGTAGAAATAGTCCCAGATTATGAGGTTGAAAACGTAAGTACAATGGCTTAGCTGTAATTCCGCCTTAATGACTGCTTATTGAAACGATAACTTTTTATAACAATTTATTATATTTGTTATATAGTGTTAGAGATGAAGCTTCTACGTCCTAAAGAGGTTTGCGAACTACTAGGAATTCATCCTAATACATTGAGGAAATGGGTGAAGGAGGGAAAGATTAAGCCAGTATATACTCCCAAGGGAACTCCTAGATATAGACTTGAAGATGTAATGAAGATTATCGGCGAGGCAAAGAAAGCTATCATTGGTTATGCTAGAGTTTCTTCAAGAACCCAGAAAGATGACCTAGAGAGGCAGGTAGAGGTGATAAGAAGATATGCTAAGGAGAGGGGATATGGTGATATTGAGGTTTTAACGGATTTTGGTAGTGGATTAAATGAGGATAGAAAGAACTTTAACAAATTACTAGATATGATAATTTCCAAGAAGGTATCAGTAATAGTAATAGCATATAAAGATAGATTAACAAGATTCGGATATAAGATACTTGAAAAACTAGCTTCTGGTTATGGTGTCAGAATTGAAGTTGTGAATGGTGAAGAACCTAAAGACTTCTATCAAGAACTAGTTGAGGACTTAATAACAATAATTTCTCACTTTGCTGGAAAACTCTATGGAAAGAGAAGTTATAAATATAGGAAGATGATAGATGGTGCAAGAAAACTCATTGAGGATTGTTAAAGCTTACAGACTTAAACATATCCATGATGTATCTCAGTTTATTACCGATTACTTAAACATATTAAGATATGCTATATGGATTATATGGAATGACATCTCATGGAAGAATGGTAAACCGATATTACCAAGTACTAGGGATTTCAAAAGAAAATTAAGAAGCGAGTTAAAGTCTAAATGGTGCTATGCCTCTCACTATGTTGATTCTGCTATTAAACAAGCTTACTCAATAATGAAGTCTTGGAGGAAAAGGTACATTAAGGGAAAAGCTGAGAAGAGAACACCAGTTATTAAGAGGAGATTTGTTAGAATAAAAAATACATTGTTCACATATAACGAAGGAGTCATTAAAATAACTATTAAGCCTTATGAAGAATATTTAGTGATAGACCTATCACCAATAATTGATATAATATCAAGGGATTTGAGCAAGAATCCTTGTAAAAGCAATATTGGTGAATTAATTCTTAAGGACAATGAAGTGGTAATAACGATTAGAAAGAATTTTACGAGAAGAAAGGTTAGAGGTTTTATTGCATGGGATGTTAATCTTAGAACACTTGATGGATTAAAAGTGGATTTAGAGAATAATACTGCTGAGTGGATTAGGTTTGATATAAGCTATCTACACCATGTACATAGAGTTTATGAGATAAAGCGTAGAAAAATACAAAAGAAGTTACATAGAAAGCAGAGGTTAATGAGAAGACTTCTTAGAAAGTATAGTAGGAGAGAAAGTAATAGAGTTAATGATTACCTTCATAAGCTCACATCTTTTATTGTAAGGGAATTTAATGAATATGACCATGTATTTGAGGATTTAACTTACATAAAAGATAGGATAGCTTCTACAAGGTCTAAACGTATTAATAGGGTTAATGCTAAGCATGATTACAGGAAAGTACAGAAAATGGTAGAGTACAAGGCTTTATGGATTGGGTGTAAGGTATACTATGTTAAACCACACTATACTTCACGTATCTGCCCTAAATGTGGGTTTAAGGTAAAGACCCGAACGGGGCAGGTATTCAAATGTCCTAAATGTGGTTTTAAAGCAGATAGACAGTTTGTAGCAGTATGGAATATAACTATGAAATACCTTCAGATGTGGGGAATAAGGGGTCTCCCCGAAAGCTCCCAAAGGGTGATGACATCCCAAACCCTATGCTGGGGGAAGGGGAAACTGAACAAAAGTCATAAAATATCATAACCCCCAGACCCCTTGTATTGAAAGGGAGGAAGTAATAAATGTTGTTAAACGGGGCTATGTTTTTCCACCTAAATCAACGAGGCATATTCTTTAGAAGAAAAATACCTGGTGTGAACATACTCCTACATGAGCTTGTTAAATAATATTATATAGACTTACTTCTTTTTCTCGATAATCTTTAAAATGTTTACCCTTCCTCTCCTAATAACTCTGATATAGCCTAGTTTCTCAAGTTTCCTTATTTTCCGAGAAATCGTCGATTTAGGTAATCCTGTGTACCTAACTACGACTGTTTGAGCAACTTCTCCTCCAAATTTACGTATTACTTCGAGTATTTGCTTATCTTTATTATCGAGTAATGGTGCTTCCTCTAGGATAACTTCTTCTCTTTCTTTAGCGACGAAATTTAAGAATAGCTACAGCAATGATAACTACTACACCTATTATTATTGCCCATAGCAAGTACTCGTAAGGTACAGGTATCATTGCAGGAGCTGCTGTAGGGGTAGGAGAAGATGTAGGTGTAGGTGATGGTGATGCTGATGGTGTAGGTGAAGGAGTTGCAGTTAGTAATGGTAGAGCGTAATCCACCGATATTTCTCCTGGCTCAAAAGCTATTAGTAGTTTCTTACCTTCGACCTCCTTTATAGCTTTAGGTGTACCTATAATATCTAGTATTGAGGTTCCTTTCGGAAATAATATGTTAACAGAGCCGTCATTAAAAGTAAGGCTGATGGTCCAAATTGGGCCTTCTTTCTTTGTTAAAGCTCTGGTTAAATATTCTACATAGGCCTTAGTATTGTTAACTACAAATATGCTTATTTTATTCTCTGATATTTCATAATTCAAGGGCATGCCATTTTCATCGTAAACCAATAATCCTTCTGGGGCCTCATGTAACGTTATATTAATCGTAAATACGCCCAGCTCCGTAATTACTATTTCTACCTTAACATGTACTGTGCCATCATAGCTTACGTCAAGAGTTTCTGTTACTACATATGTCTGAGCACATAGAGGTTCCATGAACACTATAAACAGTATTAACGTAAATACCGCTAGTTGAATAAATAACCTTTTTGACACCCTATTCTTCAAGGTCTTTTACCTCTTCATCAATCTAGAAATACATGAAATGAAGATAATTAAACTTTCCCAACTAGTAATTTCTCTAAAGCATCAATTATGTGTTCTATGTCTTCCTTACTTATCATGTAGGGTGGTAAGTATCTTAAAACGGTTTCGCCAGCTCTAACAGCTAATACGCCGTAGTCTTTAAGCCTAATTGCTTCTTCCTCGGGGTTTCTTCCGAAATCAACACCTAACATAAGTCCTAGTCCTTTAACCTTAAAGTTCAATTTCATATCTTTAATAAGTTCAGTAAGTTTTTTACTAAGTAGGTCTCCTTTGGTAGCAGCTTGTTCAGGCACATTTTCGCTTAATAGCACGTTAATTGCTGCAGAAACGGCAACGCAGGCTACGGGGTTTCCTCCATACGTTGTTCCATGATCTCCTATTTCAAGAGACTCTGCTACTTCACTACAGGTAACTACAAAACTTACGGGGTATCCTCCTCCAACCGCCTTACCTGCTACTAGAATATCTGGTTCAACGTTGTAATGCTGAAAAGCCCATATTCTTCCGGTTCTTCCGAAACCGCACTGAACTTCGTCAAATATTAACAGCGTGCCTGTCTCCACTGTTCTTTCCCTTAGTGTCTTAAGAAATTCTCTTGTAGCAACATTTATACCTCCTTCACCTTGTATAGGTTCAACAATTACAGCTGCTGTTTCCTCATCAACTACCTTGTCTACGTCTTCAACATTATTGAACCTGGCGAAAACCACTCTTGGAATTAGCGGTTGATAAGGCTCTCTGTATTTGGGTTTCCATGTCACCGATAGGGAACCCATTGTTCTGCCGTGAAATGCGTTCTCAAAAGCAATTATTTTCTTCTTCTTACTTGCTTTTCTAGAGAACTTCAAAGCAGCTTCAACAGCTTCTGTTCCGGTACTTTGGAAGAATACGTAACTAAGTTTCTTAGGCAAGATTTTGCTTAGATCCTTAAGTACTTTATCCCTAGCATCATTGTTTATAGAATACGGTATCATCATTAGCTTATTTAATTGTTCAACTATAGGTTTCACAATCTTAGGATTGCAATGCCCTAGAAAGGCGGCACCGTAATTTGTATGGCAATCTAGATACTTGTTGCCCTTATCATCCCAAACATACTGCATATACCCTTTGACAATTTTTAATCCATACTTCCTGTAAACATTAATTATCTTTACTTGGTTCATGAAAATCACCTATCGATCTAACATAAATTTCAAACATATGCATGTACATAAGCTTTCCTTATAAAGTAACTATAACTTCAATACTGGAACTTTACCAAACATCTTAAGCTCGACTATCGAGCCGGAATCAGCTGAAACAGGTATAAGCCTTAAACCTAGGCTTCTACCTTTAACTTCAGCTAGTGACTTCAAATCCAATATTAACTTGGCAATGACCTTATAGTTTAGAGGTTTAGCTACAGGCACCATATCTAGCCCGGAAACGCAAACTGAAATGTAGGACAGAAGATCCTTTATTCCATATCTTCCTTCAATAGCTCTAACTTTCAGTAAATTATCTTCAGCTAAAGGTAGCATTATTTCGTTGAAACCCGTAGTTCTAATACCTGTTTTCACCGCTGTTTCTCTAATTAAGCCCATAATTCTACTTATGCCCCAATGTGTCCCATATTCTCCAAAACAACTACCAGAAGCTAGCTCCACCACTTCTGCAATACTTAATTCCATCCATGGGCTCGGTGAAGTATCTACACCGAAATAGTTTATACTGGCTTCTTTAGAGAACTTAATGCCGTAATCCTCGGTTTCTTTAAATACTTTAATTAGTTCCGATAATACCCCATCTTTAATAGCGGTTTTGAGCTCATTAATTATAAAGGGGGTTAATGCTATTCCTTCGGTAGATAACATGTTCTTAGCCAAAGGAAAGTAGGGTGTGATAAGTTCCGGCCCTACATGTATAGCTAACTTTGCTCCCGCAAATCCCTCAATACTATCGTATATCTTAGAAACTCTAAGCGCCTCATTAGCATTATCTACTTTTATGCTAGCAAATATCTTCTCATAATTTTCTAAAATACTAGCTAAACTAGTTATTCTAGGATCTTCCTCCTTCAGATGTATGGTTGAAACAAAGTCTATATCATATATTTCGGCAAGTTCCTCAACAAACTTAGCGACATCCTCAAGGTTTACACTGTGCGGAGTATAGGGTAGAGCTATCCTAAAAGACCATAATTTTACACTATATTTTTTCAAGAATAAATCTAAAGCTTCCCTAAACCTAGAAAACCTTTCCTCTAAGTAGTTCTTGAATTCGTTGGTACTCCATTTTCTAGGATTTAAGAAGCATGTTAATGCCCTAATGTGGTTCATTTTGAACACCTAGGGTCTTAAATTGTTTAATAAGGCCAACATGATGGAGCCAGCAATTATATCGGCAATACTTCCCGGATTTATTTTTCTTCTATATAGTTTCTCATCAAACTGCTTTAACAACACCAAACCCTTTTTGATATCACTAATTAAGGCACTTAAGACTTCTTCAGCTTCTTCACTGACCTCCTTCTGTACTTTTCTACCATGTTTTCTTAGGACTAAGGAGTCCCTATATTTAGAGAGTAATTCTAAATATGCTGATATTATAGCTAAGTTCCAGTTTCTAAATATAGATAGATACTTGTCTATAGCGTGAAACCCTTCAATGACTGTTTTGAGCCCGGAAATACAGTTTTCAGAAACAATATCCCATGTGGAAGAATGTTTCCAAACGTACCATAGTGTTTTCTTATTTTCCTTCAACTTCTCTTCAAAAAACTGATCAAAAACATCAGGTATCGGTGCTTCGACAACTCTACCTAGATATGATGGGTTAGCTGCCCTTATTGCCTTGTAAAAGAATATGGCATCCTCAATTGTAGTTTTTTCAGCTATTCGTGTAGCCCATAAGGAAACTTCCTTGGGATCATAAGTTTTAGAAAGAAGTTTGGTGCAAATAAGTGCAGGTACTTCAATAGAAAATATGGTTGAAGTGCCTAGGTTCGTGTTTCCACCAATATACCATTTTTTAGCATAACTAACACATTCGAAAATGAATTTTCCAATGTCTAACCCGTTTACTTCTCCCTTAGTTACTTTATTATATGTTCTACTAGCGAGATCTATAAGTGGTTTGTGCATTGAAGCAGCGCTTACGACAAAGTGTTCGTACTTTGTATCTGGGAAATCATGGTATCTATGAACATTCCCGGGTTTAGGTGTAGCTGTAACTTCTAGAAGAACGGAAGAGATAGCCGCAGTTACAATATCGTGTATTATGGACATTTAATATCACATGGAAAACTCTGTGGAGAGCGTTTAAACAGTTTTCCTTTAAGACTGCATAGTTATATTACTATGTTGTCTCCTGTCCTTTCATATAGGAAAACGTTGGGTGCTAATTGCTTAAGAAAGCTACTTATCTGCTTTAGTATTTCAATATTTCCACGTAAATGCATAGGCACCAAAAGCTTCGGGTTAAAGGTTTTACAGAGTTTTCTTAAACCACCATAGTCATTGCATTCTACACATAGGTTAGCAAATAGGATATCAAGATTACTTACATTTCGTCTTAATTCTTCAACTACCTTACTAAATATTTGCCATATTATTTCGTTAAATTCTTTAGGTAATGAAGGTCTTCGCCAATCCGAATTATCTCCTGCAAAATATACTTTGAGACTATCTATCTTTAGGAAATATGAGACGCCTAAATCACTGCTTCCTAAAACCTTAATCAGAATACCGTCTAAGCTTAGTTCGTCTCCTTCACTAACTATCTTACATTGCTTTCCTACATCGCTACAAGCATCACTTACATCCCTAGATACGATACACGTAAACTTTTTAGCATAATTCTTTAGTTTCAGGAATTCCTTATTGCGCACAATATTTCTAATAAAATTTCTCGCTTTTTCATCCAGTAGCTCAGAATAATCGAAAACTAGCACTTTACTATTAAACATTAGCGCAAAACAACTATGAAAAACATATACTATCTTTACATGCATTAGTCATCACCATTGCTGGCTGAATTAGCTATTTCTTCTAGTTCCTTTAATGCTTCAGAAATTATTTTCTCAATGTACTCTAAGTATTCCCTATTCGATGTAGAATGTTTTATTATGTATTTGCAATGCATTAGCCTTTCTATAAGTTTCTTGAGTTCTCTTTTTAACTTTAATCTCTTGAAAGGTTTAATTTTAGTATAGTAAATTAAAGCTTCGATTATGGCTGGAAAAGCTCTGTTAAACGTTCTTGGAATACTTCTTTTGATAACGACATTTATGGGTTTACATATCGCCTTAAATTTCCCATTTACTTCTTTTAGGCTCAATAATTCGCATTCTATGTATGCATCAGCTGATGCAATATGGGGTATGGGGAATTTGCTGGATGGTTCGTATAGTTCTTCATTAGAACGTTTTTTGAAAACGCACTTCATAAAGACGCTTACATCGTAGACTATGTTTATTGTTAAGTATTTTTTCCTTCTAAGAGCATTTAAGGTTCTTGCTCCTTCATATATGTAGAAATATAAGTTGTCATTTTCTAGCCTTACACCCATTGGTGCGCAATTCCATATACCATTCGAAATTTCTGTTACAACTATGGTTTCCGAGAAGGTAGTAGGGCTGAACCCTAGTTCTCTAAGTATTTTCAAAGTTCTAACCTTCACTCTCCCGTTAGCTTCCTTAATCTTCTTAGTGCTCTTAACTTCTCTCCATCACCAATCCTAGCTCTATAGACTATTTCCTCTAAGTTTTCAACAACTTCTCTCATGACCCTACGATTGACGGGATAGGGTATTCCATCTTTACCTCCAACAGCGAAGGCGTACTTGAAGGGATCGTATGGGTGGGTTATAGGGTCATTCCATGATGGTGGCTCATTATATATTAAATCTGAGACCAGGGCTAGAGCTCTAATTACTGATGGCCCTACACCTTTCTGTATAAGCATTTCCTCTACGGTTCTGGGTTGTACTTCATAAACTTTCCCTAAAACCTTCATTATTTTTTCAGCACTTGTAAGTGGCGCATAGTACACTAGCCTTGGCTTGAAGCTCACCATTGATATTGAAGCTTTTGACATGTTAATCCATGAAGTAATCTGGTGTTGTCTTTTCAGTATTCTTAAAGCTTCAAGGTATTGCGTAATGAATTTCCTAGGATTCTCTCTGGCTAGGTCAAGTATTGTTTTTCTAGTTTTTTCAACCCCTTCATCTATTAGGTTCAACGATGCAGGGTTTTTCTTCCCAGCAATTGCGGTATGTGGTTTCCTAACAAAACTTTGTATGTTCTTGGAAAGCCAGTGATATCTTCTAGCCATTCCTATATCAACGTTCATGCCTTGCTGAACTATAGCCCAAAGCCCAGTATTTGAGAGAATCATTGAATGATGATATAGCGTGTAGCCATCTTGAAGCATTGCACTATCAACTTTAGCTGAAAGTTTAGAAGCTTTTACGAGTTCTTTTTCAATAGAAGATGATATGTTAAGCTTGTTGCATGCCTCAACTATTTCCTCGGGTACTTTTCTAGCTTTCCTACCCTTACCCCCTAAAACCATAACGCCTAACCGGCCATCTTTCAATACTTCCTTAAGAATTCCAAGAGTAACCGTGGTTGAGCCGCTACTATCCCAGTCCATACCTATAATGTTATTAAATGCTTGAAACCATAGAGGATTGGAAAGTCTAATAACAAACTTGTCAGAACCATATTCTTCAACTATAATCTCAACTAGTGCTCTAGCCATACGCTTCATTAGCCTAATTAACCATAGAGGCACATGACCTTCATGTAATGGTAAATCAGCAATACCTTCCATACTCTATCTCAAGACACACTATTTTCGCTTATAATTAAAAACCTTTAGGCAAAAACAGAAATAAAACACATTAAGTATTTATTTCACATTACTTAAATTAACTATTCGAGGAAGTAGCTAATGGAATTGCCAAGAGAATGGTTAGAGAGAGCAAGAGTTTTCTTAAAAGATGCATCAAGACATTTAAGAGAAGGCGTATATTGGCTATCCTGTTTTGATTCCCATCAAGCCGTAGAATTTTATCTTAAAGCATTTTCTATAGCATTAACTGGAATGTATCCTTTCTCGCATGATTTAGTAGAACTATTAGGGTTTCTTGAAGATGCAGGAGTAAAAGTTCCCAAGAAATTATATGTATATGCTGATGCTTTAACTCCACACTACACTTTATCAAGATATCCGGGGAGAAAACATTTGAAGTATAGTAAAGAACTAGCTAAAAGGTGTCTAAAATATGCAAGGAAGATCATCAAGTGGGTTGAGAAAGAAGCTTCTAAGAAGAGTTAGAGAAAACATTGCGAATAGTGATGAGCTCTTTAAAAAATACGTAAAGAAGATAATAGCAAAGTACCCTAAATCATCGATTGCTCTCATAGGTAGTAGAGCTAAGAACTATTCTTTACCCTACAGCGACTATGACTTGGTAATTATTCTAAACCGTGTGCATAATACTTTCAAACTTATAGAAACCATTAGGAAACATAAGCCCAGGGGTTTTAATTTAGATCTTATAGTTTTAGAGGAAAGTGAACTAGCCGATCCCATAGTTAAGGCTATGTTAAAAGATTGCGTAGTACTTTATGACGGATTAGGAATTTTTAAATGTCCAAAATGAACCTTGCAACCCACTTGTTGTTCTTCCTACTTATAGACATTTGATAATATGTTGCGGCTTTAACTTCTACTTCAGGTTCATGTTTTTCAGGGTTGAATTCTTCACCCCAGCCCTTAGCCTTAACAACGTATTCTCCATTCTCTCTACTTAATTTTTCAACTCTAAACTTGCTGAAAACAAGTGCTTCAGAACAGTAGTGGAAAAGCCATTCTTCAAGCCAGTTATAAAGTAGGTTTTCTAAATCGAAACCCTTTACCTCAACTTCTCTAACAATCTTAGGCTCAACCTTATTCACATTAACCATAACATCGAAAAGAGCAAGAGCCGAATTTTCCAGCAATTCTTCTAAAGTATCACCATAAGCTTCAATATACGCGTCTGAAGGGTGATCCAGAAACCTATATTTAATCTTCAAAGCGTTTCCACCATAGTAAGTAATTTTAGACTGTCCTTTATATAGTATCTATGTATATTGAAGTTTAAACACTATGTAAGGTATAGTTTCAATGGTAAAGATTAGTAGGAGGATATTATTAGGTCTGCTGGTATCAAGTATTACAATACCGCTATTTGACCTTTACATAATAGAGCCGGAGTTTATAGTAGCAGTAACGAGAATAGAGTTAAATGTTAAGAAGCGGCCACCAAAGCTTGAAAAGTACAGAATAGTACATATATCTGATACTCATTTTGGTTCCTCAAAATTTAGGACAATATATGATATAGTGTTAAACACTATAAAGCAGCTAAACCCTGATCTCATAGCTTACACTGGTGATTTGATTTCTAGAAAAGCATTCCTTTATGAAGCTATAAACTTTGTTGAGAAGCTATCGAGCATTTCGCAAGTATGTGCGGTATTGGGTAATTGGGATCATTGGAGTTTAGGAGAAGATGTTTTAGCATTCAAGAAGCTCTTTGAGTCAATCGATAATGTACGTGTATTGGTTAATGAGAATATTGAGGTAGAAGATAATTTCTACATAGTGGGTGTTGACGATCCATATACAATGCATGATAGGCTAGATAAGGCTTTACAGGGAATTAAAGAAAATAGTGTGGTGGTTCTTTTAGCTCATTCACCTGAAATTGTAGGTAAAGCTGCAAATAAAGTTGATATAATTCTTGCTGGCCATACTCATGGAGGTCAAGTAGTTTTACCGTTACTAGGTCCCTTATATGTTCCCTTACCAAGGAAGTATAGGAGGTATGTTTCTGGTCTTTTCAAAGTAGGTGAAACGTACATGTATGTTAATAGAGGAATAGGTACGAGTATTTTACCTATAAGGTTTATGTGCTCACCTGAAGTAACATGCTTAGATTTTAAGTGGGGTTCTTCTCAATAATTAATACCTCATATTCTCTAAGCTCGGTAACGTTATGTTTCAAAATTTTCCCTTTAGGTTCTAAAATGATTTCCTTGTTCCTCAATGGATAACTTATTTTTACTCTTCCACACTCATTTTCTAAACGTACTTTTATTTTAATGTTAAATATTGGTATGACAGATCTAGGCGGATGGACAGCATATGGTTGACTATATCCTGGCAAAGGCTGCTTAGTTTTCCCTAGTGGTATAGATAGTATTCTCTGATTATATGTGTGGTTAAGTAAGTGAACTATGTAGTATTCTTTTCCTTCAAAAATACTTGCCTCTACGGTTTCAGGAGCATAGACCTCTATCGGAGGTTTTTCAGGTACAAGATATTTCATACTATTAGCGATAAGTGTCGAGTATTCTGGTAGCCCTGTTCTCCAATAATGTCTGCCCAGCTGAAATGAGAAATATGTTAGCGATTTATTCGCAACTATAGCCGGTTCTTCAGTTAATGGACCCATAGGCGGAGGGCTTCTACCTAGAGTGTATTCAAAACCGTAGGTTGCTAAGGGTAAAGCCACCTTAGCTGCAATTTTTACCTTATCCGTTTCTATTCTTAGTCTTGCATGATTTCCTAGGCCTTGTTCTACACGTGTTTTTCTGAAAGTATAGCTCATGTCTCCTAGCAGTATTGTTTTTGAAACGTTTTCTGAGAGCCTATTGTCTTCTAATACTATATAGCTCCAAGGTGTTTCGAAAACTCCTTCATAATGGAACCCCATTATATTTGATAAGCCGAAGTCTTCTCTCTCTATACCTTCCTCGTCCAGTATGGTTGCTTGATATGTTACTATTAACTTGCCCTGGTTTTCAACGTATTTACATATTGCTTCTAAAGCTCTATCCGATACGCATGCCGTATTTGCTAGGATTATCAGCTTGAATTCCTTTATGCTGTCGTAGTTTTCTAAGTCCTTATCGGCAATGAACTCTACAGGTATATGCTTATGAATTAGTGCGTAATAGAAGCCTCTCGTTTCATCAACATACATTGCTGGATTATTTTTGCCATACCAGTCTCTAGTATTGTTCGAAGCTGCTATGCCAACGTATTTCAATGGCTCAGCTTTTTCCATGTACTCTTCGAGTTTTTCTATTTCAGAGTAAACTTCAGCAACAGCATCTATGGTTCTGGAATCCTGAGCTAAAGTAGAGGAGAAGAAAAGTATCCATGGTGAACCACCAGCTATGAAAGCTTCTCTAAGACCCTGCTTGATAGCTAAAGGTGTTGAGGAGGTAACTGTTCTATACATGTGGAAAGCGTTTCTAGAAGCCCATACTGGCTTATTTCCGCTCATAGCTCTCGTTAGCCTAACCATTTCAGAAATAAAGCCTGGAGGTTGGTGATCGGCTTCACTGCACTCGGTGAAGACAGCATCTACAATATCTCTTGCTTCTTCAAGAACCTTATTTGCTCTACCAGCCCACCCTGCTGGATGGCTATTGTACATGAACAAAACATTCTTCCTAGTGATTTTCGCTGTTTTCCAAAGTTTTCTCATAGCCTCTAAAACAACCTTATATCGCCACTTCCAAGCTTCCCTCCATTCCTTACTTTCCCAGTTTTCTTCTCTAGGTAGCTCATAACCTGTTTCTCTGTAGAACTTTTCTCTACAGTACTTACAATAGCATGACTTCTGATAATCCGGTTGATATCTGAAGGAGTCGAGAAGTACAGCGTAAGGCTGAAGTACACTTAATGCTTCATGCACTTCACGTTCTAGATAGTTTAAATATGGTGAATTTAAGCACATCATAGGCCATTGAGGCCGCTTAACTTCTAAACCGTAGGGTATGTGTTCTAAAACTATGGGTTCGCCCTTAACATTTACTTGAACCCATTCCGGATGTTCTTCATACATGTGCTTATTAGCGGTATGTGCAACCATAATAACTACTTTGATATTGTCCTTACTTGCTAGCTCAATTAGCTTCTCAAGACATGTATCCTTTGTTAATCTGGGATGTTTAGGCGCGACTTTGCCTTCCAAATATAGTCTTCTCCCCCAAGCATCTCTAGCAAAAACAACGATAACATTGGCATGCATTTTCTTAGCGCATTTAACGAGATTTTCAGCAGTAAATTCTCTAATAAAATACCCGTACGGGTCCTCTAAGTTGTATTGAACGGCTCTAACATACTTTCCCATAAATCATCATCCACACGTTACTAAGTGCTCCTATAGTTTTCAAAACATTTTCAAAATGCGGGGATTATTAAAATTAATTGCTCTAAGCTACTAACTTTCATGCTAACTAGGTCATAGGAAAAAGTATGAATAAGCAGTAGCATGTGGGTGTAAAAACTCTGCTACTTTTATAAGCTATAAGCCTAGCTGCTTTCTAATGTACTGATCTATTTCGCTTCCTATTTGTACCGATCTTCTATATGACTCTTCTATAGTCTTCATTAGCGCTGCTTTTACGCCTTCAGATTCCAATACCATAATTCCTCTAATTGTTGTTCCTGCGGGTGTTGTAACTTCATCCCTTATTTCCGCTGGATGTACAGGTTTTTTTCTTAGAAGTTTAGCTGTTCCCTCTAAAACATCCAATATTGCCTGGTATGCTAGATCTCTAGGCATACCTGAAGCAACAGCGCCCAAAACCAATGCGTCAACTATTTCCGCGAGAAATGCAGGGCCACTGCCTGCAAGGCTTGTCCAAACATCTAATATTTCTTCGGGAACCCAATATACTGACCCTAGGCATTTAAATAGCTCCTCAACTGCTTGCTTGTTTTCCCCAGCATTCTCCTCTTTAGCTACCGCTGTCGTAGCTTTCCCTACTAGGGCATTAATATTTGGCATTGCGCGGTAAACTTCAGCTTTCCTAATAACCGATGTTAATGTGTTTATCCTAACACCAGCCATAATAGATACTACTATTCTTCCCTCCCATGAGCTTCTACTAACTTGTCTCGCAACTACAGGGAAATGCTGAGGTTTAACACTTAAAACAACCATGTCCGCGCTCCTAACTGCATAGTTGTTGTCTCTTGTAGCTTTTGCTCCAAGTTTTTCAGCAGCACGCAGAGTTACATCACGACGACCAGTAGCTATTATTTCGACATTACTGTGCTTCCTAACAGCACGAATAATAGCTGAACCCATTTTACCAGCTCCAATAACAGCTAAAGTCCTAATTCTACTTCCTAAAATACTGGTTTTCAAACTACCACCTTTTCGACTAATGTAAAACCTATACATACTACCTTAAAATTATTTCGTACTCGAGCAAATAACGTAGTAAAAAGTTTTCAATGCAATTTAGGAGCATAATTAAATTTTGCTCTAGTAAAATATTGTTACTGAAGGGAAATGTTTGCTAGATATGCTGCATTAGTTAAGAATCTTAGGGGAGTAGTTGTTTTCGATCTAAGTGAGGAAAGTGTTAAGGAGGCTATTAAGTGGCTTGAGAACAGGTTTAAGTATAGAAATTTAGGACTACCACCAAGCCTAGTTGAGAAGTATGAAGAAGAAATTAAGAGGTACTTAGAGGGAAAACCTTTCAAAAGAATAGTATATCCTGTACCCGAGCTCAGGAATGTAGCTTCGATTATTCTAGAAGAAGCTGACATACCATTTGAGCTTTCCGAATCCTTAGTACTAGCATCATCATATATTTCACCATTACTTGTTTTAGGGAGGAAGTTTCTACCATTTATTGAGAAATTATCTGTTGAAGTTGTTAGAATATGTAAAGATAAAACACTAGATGTTAAACAGTGGAAATTACATCTAAGAATAGCAGACTACACCATACTCGACTTCTACGAGGAATCAGTAATTGAAGCTATGAATCTAATTACTAGATCTCACGTACTTTCCAAGGAAGAACTAGATTTAGTCTTGGAGAACAGACTTAAGCGTATTAAAGAAGACACGAAGAGGTATTGGAGAATAAAATGTTCTGAAGGTAAGCCTTTCCTATTCTACATTGACATGTTAAATGTAGTAAAAGATAGAATAAAATATTTAAGTGAAAATCAGGCAGCGGCTTTATCAATAGTTCCTGCAGTCCATATTGCACCTTAAGTTAGCATTACCGCATTTAAGATAATGTATAGTTTGGAACTATTGCCGGGAGTTTCGTTTTCTTAGCATACCATGTATTTAGTACTCTATGAAATGCAATTAGTAAAACAACACCTACAGGCAATAGTACTAGCGGTGTTGTTATTCCTGAAGCGAATAGGGCAAATAGTACTGCAGATATTCCTGCCGCTGTTAGGGCATATGGTAGCTGAGTATTAACATGGTCTATGTGGTCTGATGCGCTAAACATCGAAGACATTATTGTTGTATCGCTTATTGGGCTGCAGTGGTCTCCAAATATACCTCCAGCGAAAACGCTTGCTATTGAAGCATATGTTACTATGTACGGGTCTGCTCCCTGAGCTAAAGCTATCTGCCATGCCATAGGTACCGCTATAGGCATCATAACACCGAAAGTCCCCCAGCTAGTACCTGTTGTAAACGATATGAAGCATGATGCCAAAAATATTATTGCTGGAACAATCATTGCTGGTACGCCGGCAGCTGTAGCTAGTCCTACGACGTATTCTGCTGTTCCAACAGCTTCCGTTGCTGACTTAATGCTCCAGGCTAAGACTAGAATAGCATTAGCTAAGACCATTAGGTACATTCCTCTAACAGTAGAGTCCATTACCTCTGTAAACCTCATACTCCTAGTTGCTAATACGGCTACAGCAGCGAAAATGTATGCTACAAAAGAACTCCATAACAACGCTGTTGCGGCATCAGCATTCATTAAAGCTTCGGTGAAAGATACGGTCCACCATTGGTCCCCGCCTCCAGTAACCCACATACCAAGTAAGGTAACAATAACCAACACTATAACTGAAGAAACAAACACCCACCAAGGAGCAGAAGATTTAGCAGAACCCAGAACGGTTTCTGTAGGCATTAAGGGTTGTGCACCCTCCCTAATAACTTTACCTTCACTTACAGCTCTATGTTCTGCTTTAAGCATTGGTCCATAGTGTCTTCTAGTAATAACAAGTAATAGCACCAGTATTACAGCTAGGATACTATAATACCTGTATGGTACGCTCATAAGCCAAGCATACATAGCACCTACGTCGGGGGCTAAGGCTATTTTTCCTTCGCTAACTAAGCTTTTTAAGTAGTTAAATGAGTCATCTATCAAGCTAACTTCATAACCTATCCACGTAGATACTATAGCTAAGCCGGCTACGGGAGCGGCAGTAGAGTCGACAATGTAGCTTAAAAATTCCCTGCTAACTCTCAGCCTATCAGTTAAAGGTCTAGAAGCATTACCTACAATAACAGCGTTAGTATAGTCGTCGAAGAACACTGCTAACCCTAGGAACCAGCTTAGAAAACTTGCCTCCCTAGCTGATTTTATTTTCTTGGATAACTCTGAAGCTAGCGAAAACATTGATCCTGAAACATACAGTACGCCTATTAAAGCACCAATTATGAAATCAAACACTAATATTGTTGCATTCCAACTATCAGTTACATTGCTTATAATCCATCCTAGAGTAGTAGCTGTACCTCCAAAAACATCCCATCCTGTAGCCATTAATCCGCCTATCCACACGCCAGCAAATAGAGCTATAAGCACTTGCTTAGTAATGAAAGCTAATGCAATAGCGAGTAATGGTGGTAATAGGGGTGGTGCAGCAGCTCCTACAGCTAGGACTATGATTAAGGCAACAATATTCATTAAGAGACCTTTATTAACTTCCATACCCTTCTGCCCCTTAACCTATTTACTGTACAAAATTCAATTAAATAATTCCACTCTTTAAATTTTTCTTTATTAATCTAAAGAGATTTACATAGAAAATTTTCAAAGAACATGATGATAAGCCTTTAACAAATATTTAATTATTCTCTTTCTCTTAAAGAAAATATTATTACCTTGTTTTTAAACCTAAATACTTGTGTCGTACCTTAGCAAGGAAAATAACTGTAGTTTAACTAAGTTAATTGTAGCAATTAATATTGTAGTGTACATTATATGCGGCTTTATTGGCGGAAATATCGTAGAAATAAATGCTGAAGTCCTAGCTCTCATTGGCCAGTTTAATATTTACGTCCTAGAATATGGTTTTTGGTGGCAACTAATTACTGCAATTTTTGTACATGTAAATATAATCCATTTACTATTCAACACGTTTTGGATTTACGTACTGGGGTGTAGAGTTGAGAAAATTTTTGGTAAAATACCCTACCTTGCAGTTTATTTCCTAAGCGGATTATTTGGAAACATTTTAACGTTACTTATTTTACCTCCTTTAACAATTAGTGCAGGCGCTAGTGGTGCTATTTTCGGAATTTTCGGCGCTTTAATAATGTTTGAAGGTGTACGCGGTAGGGGAATATTTGTAGCATTAATTTACGCTTTCCTAATATTTATGATGAATGTAGGTTTTGGGATAAACATAGTAGCTCACTTAGGAGGATTAATTGTAGGATTAATTATTGGATATGTTTATGGTAAGTACGGTAAAATTTGAGCTCGGAATATTCCACCAAAGCCAAGCTTTAGAGCGAAGCATTGCTATTCTAAACTATTTAGTGTTAAAAGTTTAGCCATGCACGTTTTTAAGAAACTTATATCAAATACATTCTTGGCAATTTTCCATAAGCCTACTTCTTCATGAATAATAGCGAGCATAGACAATGTAAACAAAGTATGCATGAATATTGATGCTTTTAACCAGTTACCAAAGAGGACAAACTCATCTACATTTTCTGCCGTTATAGGCCAAAGTAATGGGTTATATTCATGATGCATGGAGTCAATAAGTACATGAATTAGTGCACTTACTTCTACAGATAGAACATATTTGAACGTGCTAATTTTGCCTAGTTTGACATTTAAAATTCTCCTCACTACCTTGCCGTAAACAGGATAAGCAAGGAAACCGATAAGCCAAGACAGCATTAAACAGCCGAGAAAACTGTGAAGAATAAGCCTATCAAAGGGATAATGAAAACCTAATAAAATAAATACGGGGATTTCTAGGTCGGGTAGAAAACTGCCAATAATAAGACCAGTTAAATCAAGTCTCTTCTTAAGAGCCTTATAAATAATGTATGCGTGAACATAGTGGAGAAGCGTGAATACCATGCTAAATAGCCCTTCACTAAGTTGTTGTATTCTCATGTTTTTATATTTAATGTTCTTAGATTTCGAATATTTAGAACAATAATGTTTTAAATGTTAGATTTAGAAACAACGGTGTTTTAAGTTTTCTATGGGTTGCTAAAATGTTGCATAGAACTGCTATGTGCTGGACTATATGCCTAGCTATAATAACAGCAATAATGTTATCATGCGTCGCCATGAAACATTCCGGAAAAGTTGGAGGCCCAACAACGATTGATGTTGGAAACCTTGAAATACATACTTTTAGCTCCTATGATGAGTTAAGAGAATACATTATGGGGTCTTTGGAGCTCTCAAAATTTATGCCAAAACTAGGATCTATGCTACTTATTCCGACATTCGAAGGAGTACAGCCATTACCTACGCCTGTACCAACACCAGCGCCTACTCCTATTCCGGCGCTATCTATACCTGGGTTTACTCGAGGTACAATAGCAATACCTGAAACGAGCATAGCAAGAGCAGCTAAAACTGCTTATGGAACACCCTACTCTAAAACCAATGTTCAAGTTGAGGGAGTTGACGAAGCTGACATAGTTAAAACTGACGGCAAATACCTATATGTTGCTTCGGGAAATAAGGTCTACATATTGAAGGCCTATCCTCCCCAAAATGCTTCAATAATTACGAGTGTTAACACAGAGGGAGTTCTAGGGATATTTATAGCTAATAATAGACTAATTGTTATATCTTCCATAAAACCTCAGATAAGGTCTTTACCTAAACGTGAACCACCAATATTACCTATAAGGCCTGAAATAGTCCCGCCAATACCAGTATTTGAAGAAGAGTTAACAATTACGTTGTATAGCTTAGAAAACATTGAAAAACCCACGGTTCTACAGAAAATTAACGTAACAGGTCATTATGTTTCATCAAGACTCGTAGGTAAATACTGCTACATCATAGTTAACTTCCCAGTATTCGTATTTGAAGATCGAATACTGCTACCTTTAATTAATAACGAGGCTATTGCACCTAGCGACATTAAATACTTCGGAAGAGATTTCTCATACACTTTCACAATAATACTAGCTTTAAACACAGAAACAGGGGATTACAGTAAGGAAGTATTTTTAACAGGTATATCAAACTACATTTACATGACACATAAGAACCTATATGTTCTAGTAACGAAAAGGCCTAACGTTTACGTAATACTGGATAAAATAATCAACGTTATTGTTGAGGAAATGCCTGAGGAAGCCAAAGAAGCCATTGAAAAGATAAGAAGTGAGAATATATCTAAAACAGAAAAGTACAAGCAAATACTGGCACTATTAGAGTCAGAATTTAACTATTTACCCAGTGAGAGCAGAAAGAAGATACTCACTGAAATAGCTAAGGAATATTCGAAGCTATGGCGTGAAGAAACGGTCATATATAGGTTTGCGATAAACGGTTTAGAAATAAAAGCTATGGCTAAAGGGGAAGTACCGGGACGAGTACTTGACCAGTTTTCAATGGATGAATATGGCGACTACTTCAGAATAGCGACAACAGCAACAGTGCGTAGTACCGAAGACAACTTACCCGTAGTACCTGTGCAAGTTAATAATGTTTACGTATTAGACATGAACCTTACAATAATTGGTTCTCTTGAGGGATTAGCTAAAGGCGAGAGAATATATTCAGCAAGATATATGGGAGACTTAATGTTCCTAGTAACGTTCAGAAGAATTGACCCACTATTCGCCATAGACCTTTCAGATCCTAGCAATCCAAGGGTTTTAGGTAGGCTAAAAATACCAGGATACTCTGAGTACTTACATCCACTTCTTGACAAGTACTTAATAGGCATAGGAATGGACGTTGACGAAAAAACAGGTTTTATGAAGGGTCTAAAAATATCGCTATTCGATATTTCAAAAGTTACGGAACCTAAGGAAGTTTCAACAGTAGTTTTTGAGAAGTGCATGTATAGTCCGGTTCTCCACGATCACAAAGCATTCATGATAAACTATGAGAAACTATATTTCGCAATACCTGTTTCTGGGAATAAGTATTCCGGAGAAAATGGAGTATACATAGTAGACACCTTATTGCCGGAACTTAACGAAACAACTAAAGCTAAACTAGCTGTAAGAGGTCTTATATGGCATCCCGGGGCGCAAAGAGCATTATACATCGGCGACTACATATATACTGTATCATACGATGTAGTGAAAGTTGTTGATGAAAGTTTAAACGTAGTAAACGAAATAGTGTTAATGCAAAGTAGCAAATAAAAACAATACTTTTTTATAATTAGAAATGAAGGTAGACATAGGAGAGGTATTCTTGTTTTTCAAGAAAAGCATAGACAAAGAAATAGAGAGTATAGTTAGGGATTTAATTGATATTAGAAGATTATTTGAGGAAGGTATAAGACCTAGAGCTTTAAGCAAATCCTCAGTATTTACAAGGTTTAGGAGGGAATTTAGACAAAAACATCTTTTGCGAAAGCTACCATACTTAGACGTCGACGAAACAGAAGCGCTCTTAGTAAATACCATGAAGAAACTGCGAGATGCCGCTAAAAGGCTTACTAAACTACTTAGCAATGTAGAGACTAAGACCCGATCTTACAGGTTAATCTTTCTTCTAAGAGAAAGCTTAGCCTCATTAAATAATGTAATCAGCGGTGTGGTAGACCGTGGAGAGATAGTTAAAGTGCTTGACAATGTAATAGTTAAGCTTAATGAAGCAAAGACTATTATTCGGCTTGAAAGAATAAAGTAGTTAAAGTAAGTATTTTTTATCGCTTCCTATCAAAGAATATGTTCTTGCCCCTAATACTTAATGGCACAGCCATTGCAATATCGGCATCAATTAGCCCAAGTTCCTGTGCTGCAACACCAGCGCTTAACATGATCCTATTATCTACATTATGTAGAGATGCTGTTTTAACAGCAGAACCTAACGCTATTCCCAAATTAAGAAGGCTTAGTGCTTCGTCAATGTTTATATTCCATATCCTGGGTTGCTTAATGTTGAACCCTGTAATTTTGCAACCTAGGACTACAACTACATCTGATTCTCTAATATTCTTAGCGTCTCTAGCATAGAAGCTTCCATACTCCACAGCTAATTCCTCCATTTTCTCAGCTAACTTATTCAGCTCATCTTTCCTGTAAAGAATTCTTATACTAACGTTATCGATGCCTTTAGCTTTAGGAGCAGTTTTCGCGGAAGCAGCCATGAGCTTTGCAGTTAGCAAAGCTATCTCTTCAAAAGCTATTTCTTTGCGAGACATAAAAACAGCACCTAGTAATTATAATTAAAATGGATAGTTAAAAAACTAAGCATAATTTACCGCATAGCTTTTTATTTTCCCGCAGAAATATAACTTATGGAATATGATGAAACCTCCTCTCAGCACATAGACCGAAGAGGATGACGCACCTCGCGGCACTCTGACTAAACGTTTCACGATTTTATAATATTTTCTGTTTATGTTAGTATTATAACATACTTTATGGAAAAATATTTTAAAGTGTACCTTCTATTTTGATATGGTGCACCTATGGTCGAAGTTATACATGAAGATACGTGGAAGCTTTGGGCATTTATAGTAGGTAAAGCCTTCAATATAGAGTTCGAAAGAATTTCTATGAACGAACATTACAAGTTCTTGAAGGAAATTAGCGAGCGCGAAATTGGACTCTATATTCACTTCCCTTTCTGCAGATCTTTCTGTAAATATTGTCCTTACTATCGTGAATTTTGGAGTGAAAAAGCCTTTAGCAAGTATTCTAAAGCACTTATTAAAGAGATAAAGTTACTTGGGAAAATTCTTAACGATCTAGATTTAGTTGTTGTCGATGCTCATGTTGGAGGAGGTACGCCAAGTCTCCCATCTCCGCAATTTTGGAATGATATTGTTGAGGAATTAAAATCAGCTTTTAATTGGAAAACAGACCTGGGTATCGAAGCTAATCCCGAGGATTTAGTTGATGAGTCTAAAGTATTTGCTCTTAGAGATGCCGATATTAGTGAAGTTAGTATTGGTGTTCAATCATTTCATAGAAGCTTACTTAGAGAACTAGGTAGAAGACACGGCCCTGAAGACTCTATAGCGGCAATAGAGAATGTTAAGAACGCCAATTATAAGCTTGTAAATGTAGACCTTATGTTCATGATACCAGGTGAAGATTTAAGGACATGGGAAGAAGACTTAAGGATAACGGCAGAACTTAACCCTACACAAATAACGACTTATCCAACACTCTTAACTCCTCAGGCTATTGCATGGAATAACGCTGTTAAGGGTAGAATTAAGCAACCTGTTAGGTTATTTGAGAAATTTGCAAAACTACCTTGGAAAATTCTAAGAGAACACGGTTATAACATGATTAGAATAGAATCTTGGAGTAAAGGCGGAGACTATTCCACAGTAAACCTTGAAATGACAGGTCCACTACTTGCTCTTGGTGCTGGAGCTTTCGGCTTTACAGGGACATATGAGTGGTGTAATGTTCACTCGGTTAGAGAGTATGTGCGCGCGTTGCTAAATGATAGATTACCTGTTGCTGTTGCTAGGAAGGTAAGCAAAGCTGAAAGAGCATCAAGAATAGTAGCTGACCAGCTATTTTGCAGGGGAAGCATGAATGTAGATTTTATGAGAGATAAAATAGGTTTTGAATTTGAAATTTTACCTAGGCAGTTTAAATGGTGGCTAAAGATAATGGAGGTACTAGGCTTAATTGAAAATAAGGGTAAAATATTGAAGCTAACAAGTAGGGGCATCATGGTCGCACATAAGTTTGTATGGACTTTTGTTATGAAAGTACCTTGTAGACTAGCTTACAAGCTTATGGAAACTCCTTGGCCTATGAAAATAAGCTTACCGTGAATCATAGAAAAACATGTAGCTGAGATCTATAGGTTTATATGCAACATTAAATATGGGAGGTTTTGGAAAGTTTAATACGATATTAAGACGGTTTGGAGTATGTTAAGCGATGTTCAAATGTGGTACGCCATTTTACATAAATGTAAACGGTATAAAGTTAAACGTGTACGATTCAGCTGAAAAATGCATATACAAGGAAAAATTAGCTTTACTTTTTCTCCACGGTTTGCCAGGACAGATCAGCAATTGGAAATACCAAATAGCGTATTTTGAAGAGAAATATAGGGTTATAGCTTATGATCAAAGAGGTTTTGGCAAATCCGATAAACCTGTAAAGGTTTCAATAGGTGATTATCTTGAAGATTTAGATAAGGTTTTAGAAAACAGAGGACTACACCCAGAGAATATTGTCCTTATAGGACACAGTTTCGGAGGCATGGTTGCTCAAGCATACGCTAGAATACGTAAAATTAGAGGCCTCATACTAGTAGGTTCGTTAGTAAAGGTGAAATCAGACATTTTCGATAAAATAGTTTGGCACCTACCTTCAGTATTTTGGAGAAAAATACTCTATACAGAGAATCCTCTAACAAGAAGACTTTATAGAAAAATTTTCTTCAGCCCGTCAACACCCAAGAAGGTTTTCGAAGAATTCCTTAGAGATAATAAGGAATATCTTGAAACACTACCAGCATATGTGTTTAGATACGGGAAATACTTTGTAGACTACGATGCTTCTACATGGCTCCGCGAAATAGAAGCACCAACGTTAATTATAGTTGGCAGAGATGATAAAGTAACGCCGGCAAGCGAAAGCGAAATACTACATAAGCTAATACTTAGTTCTAAGCTTGTAATAATTGAAAATGCAGGTCATTTAGTACTTTACGAGAAAGCTGAGGAACTTAATAGGGTAATTGACGGGTTCATAAAGGGTCTTAAATAAAGTAAGTGGCAGCTATCTTTTGTAAATCCATTTTGGATCAGAATATTTTTTCCTTAATTTCTCTATTAATTTAAGTTCATAGTCTGTAAAGCTGCCTTTAACTAACCTCACATCATATGTTTCTTCAAAACTTCCAATGAGGAGCTCAATAAACTTTTTACGGTCAATTTCCCTACGTAATTCTTCCTCAATGCCTGTTACTCTTTTCAGCTTTTCTCGATCTGTTTTTAATACTTTAGCCATGATGTTCTTATATGTTCTAAGAAGTATCGTTCCATGCTGCAAAATAGCTCCATATTTCCTGGATTGTGCATTTCCTGAAACCTTTCTACCGTTTATAGTAATGTCGTTTGGTGGTTTATATTGCGCATTTAAGCCTAGTTTTCTTAAACTTCTTATAAGCCATTGTAGGAGCTTCTTATAAGTCTCCTCAATATCCAGCCCCTTAACTAACTCATTCTGTGCTTTAACGACTACAGCATAAGTTATTTCTCCCCTGTAGTCCTGGTATATAGCACCGCCTCCACTAGGTCTTCTAGCAATACTTATGCCTAGTTTTTTACACTCCTCAACATTAATTACTTCTCTTACTTTTTGAAAATACCCTATGTTAACAGAGGGAGGTTTTATTGATAAAAACCTTAGAGTATTTGGGGATCTACACGTGCCTACTGATTTCAGCAAGGCTTCGTCAACTGCACATCTTGTATAGCAATCTACAGGTCCCAGTACGATTAGCCTCCAGGTTTTACTCATTTAACTTCACTCTTCTACTAGTTTTTTAGCTAAGTACTTGGCTAAGGCCATTATGGTTAACATAGGTGGTGCGCCTGGTGCTTTAGGTAGGACACTAGCATCAGCGACGTAAAGCCCTCTTATTTCGGTTTCTAAGTTCTTATCAACTACTTTCCCTATGGCTGCTGTACCTCCTGGATGAACACCCCTAGGGTATGTTGCAACTACAGTTTTCATATCTGCTCCCATTGCCTCAAGTATTTCTAGAGCTTTTTCAGAGTATTTTCTAAGTAAATCTATATCGTAATCTGTCAGCGGTTTACTTACCTTTCCGTCCTTATGCACTTTTCCTGAAGACGAATCAGCTATTTTCACCATAACCCCCATAATGTCTTTTGAGTTAGCTTTAATTCCTTTGCACATGAATTTTGGTTTAAGAAATACGCTAAAGAAGGGAGATAGGATACCATGTTCAAGCTTAACGTAAGCTAGCATGTCTTGTTCTCTATTGAGCATAATGTCTTTCACGATACCTCCCACTGTTATGAAGACATCTGTAAATAAGCCTTCGCCCACATTATCTTCTACCCCTGTAGAAAAGAGGATCTCAGGTGTTCCTAAAGCACCAGCACATGTAACAACGGTGTTCGTGTTTATTTCCTTTTCAAAACCATTTACAATGTACCTTATCCCTTTAACTTTACCTCCGGAGGTTAGTATTCTCACCTTAGATACTCTGGTAACTATTTTAGCACCTAAGGACATAGCCTCCCTGATATTTTTAAGCGATGACCATTTAGCTCCAGTAGTACAACCAGCTGTACAGTGTTTACATGTCGTTAAGCATTTCTTTGGATCTATTATTTTAGGCATAAGCTTTATTGTTAATCCTAGGTTTCTAGCTGCTTCTATGAAGGACTTTGTTGCGTTACCTATGAAGTTGCATGGCATTGGTGAAATATGTAGCTCATTATTTAGCTCTTCTATTTCGTCTACTATGTCTATACCGAAGCTCTTCAGCTCATTAATAAGCACTGGTACCGCATTGCCAAACGTTACTAATGTAGAGCCACCTACAGCAATAGCCCTCCATATTTCAACTCCAGAAAATACAATATCGTATGCTCTATATGCTTCAGCTTCCTCCACAAAGCCTCCCTTTTCTAGGACTAAAACCTTCTTATTTTTAATTGAAAGCTCTTTTGCTATAACACCTCCAGCAGCTCCGGAACCTATAATTACGGCATCATATATTGTCATGCTATAGCCCCGAACTATTCTAGTCAATTTTCTAAAGTGATTTCTACTAATACTGGCTCATCAATATTGGTTATGTCTAACTCTTTCAACTCATCAACGCTACGTACTACATGCGCTTTTATACCGTAAGCTTCAGCTATTTTAGCGCAACTAAATTCGCCAAGATATACGCCAAAACTCTTCTTAAACATTTTCTCTTGAAATCTTTTAGTTAATCCATAATGTCTATCATTATATACGATGATTGCTATTGGAATATTGAACTGCTTTAGAACAGCAAGTTCAGTTGACGATGCGTAGAATGCTCCATCCCCCATTATGGCAACCACATTTAAGTTAGGTTTCGCAGCTTTCGCACCTATCGATGCAGGTAACGAGTAACCTAGCGTAGCCATATTCCCCGGTAAAATTATTGTCCTAGGCCTATAGGCTTTAATAGTGCTAATAGACCATAAGGTGTGTTGTCCAATATCTAGAACGAACACAGTATCTTTGCCAAACATTTTACTTAGTGTTTTAGCTATTTCAAACCCTTTACCAGTAATTACCTTATATTCTTGTTTTCCTCCTCTAATCCATAATTTACTCTTAGACTTAATTTTCCCTATCATTTTAGTCAAGAAGTACTTTACATCAGATTTAATTGTTAGTGTATCGTATTGCTTATTGAAGCTACGTTCATCTATGTCTACTTGAATAATCATCTTCGCTTTTGGTTCTATATGGAATACAGTATTATACGATAAACTACATCCCAACGCTAATATTAAGTCGCTTTCCGCAAGCGCCCTGTTCGCTTCAATATTTCCATAGTATCCTACGAACCCTAAGTTTAATGAGTCGTCTTCAGAAATTACCCCTCTAGCCATAAGCGTGGTTACAATAGGTATCTTAGTTTTCTTAGCGAACTCATAAAGTTCCTTCTCAGCTCTAGAGAAAACCACACCCTGACCTGCTAGAATAAGCGGTTTTTCAGAATTATTAATCATATTAGAAACTAGGTCTAGGATATCAGGTTCCACGGTTGTAGGAGTTTTCTTTAAAGTGATTTCCTTAACTTCCGTTCTCCTTAATTGGACATCTTCAGGTATTGATATATGTACTGGGGCAGGACATCCACTTGTTGTTGCATGTAGTGCGGAGAATATTTGCTCACATGCTTTAATAGGTTCTACAATCTCAATACTCATTTTGGTTATATGCTTAAAAACACTTACTAAGTTAAATTCCTCAGTAACTCTTTTCCCCTTAAGCTTAATAGGTACTTGACCTGTCACTGTAAGTAGTGGTATATGGTCTTTGTAAGCTGTAGCTACACCTAAAACTAAGCCTAACGCTCCTGGACCTGCTGTTGCTATACATACTCCTGGTTTTCCTGTAATTCTGGCATAACCGTCAGCTGCATGAGCTGCTGCTTGCTCATGTCTCATAAGTATGTGTTTTATTTTGGATTCTGATAAAGCAATGTATACTGGGCTTATCCACTTGCCTGGAACACCGAAAACAACATCTATGTCTGCTTTTTCAAGTATTTTAATTAGAGCTTCAGCTACTTTCAATTTGAACGCTCCCTTAGAAACCTTATAACGGCATTAGTGAATTCTGTTGTTGAATATTTACCGCCAATGTCTGGCGTTTTTATATTAGCCTTTAACGTCTTAACTATGGCTTCTTCAATTTTTCCTGCTTCACTAGGAAATCCTATTTTCTCAAGCATCATTTTAGCTGAAAGCATCATAGCTATAGGATTAGCAATGTTTTTACCTGCAATATCGGGTGCTGAACCATGAGCGGGAGCAAATATGGCATATTTATCCCCAATGTTTGCTGAAGGCATTAAGCCTGGGCTCCCTATTAGCGCTGAACCTATTCCTGAAAGTATATCTCCGAACATATTAGTGGTAACTATGATGTCGAAGTTTTCAGGTTTTAAAACCATAAGCATTGAAGCAGTATCTACATGCATTTCCTCAACTTTTATTTCAGGATATTTCTTAGCTACATTCAGACATGTTCTTAGAAATAGTCCATGAGTTTTTCTTAAAATATTAGCTTTATGGACTACTGTTACCTTTCTCCTACCATGGCCTCTAGCGTATTTAAAGGTAAATTCTGCTAATCTCTCAGTATTTTTCTTAGTTACAACGAGTAAGGCAGAGTAGCCGTCATTAATCTCTTTTTCAACACCATAGTATAGTCCTTCAACGTTTTCTCTAACAATAACTATGTCTACGTTTTTCCTAGCTCGAGGTATGTTTGGCAGATTCTTTACCGGCCTAAGGTTAACGTAAAGATCCAATTCTCTACGAAGAGTTAAAACAGGACTTCTATACTTCTTAGCCTCTGAGGGTTTAGGTGTAGTCACAGGCCCCATTAGTGCTATTCCTATTTCCTTTATTGCTTCAATATCATCATCCGATACTGCTTCACCAGTTTTACGTAATCTACCATACCCTATATGGAAGAATTCGTATTCTAAGTCAAGGTTTAAACTGTTGAGAACCCTTAGTGTTGCATTTATTATTTCCGGTCCTATACCATCTCCAGGAATAACAGCTATTTTAACCATTATTTTCTTATCCTCCTATAATACTGTATTAAACCACCTGCATTAAGGATGTCCATTATAAGTTTCGGATAGGGCTTTATCATTAGCGTCTTCTTCGGGGTTTTAATAAATCCATTAGCTAGGTCTATCTCAATAACGTCTCCTGTTTCAACATATTTGGTAATGTTAGGGCATTCAATAGCTGGAAGTCCATGGTTTATTGCATTTCTGAAAAATATCCATCCAAAGGATTCAGCAACAACAGCTGAAATCCCTGCAAACTTAATGGCTAAAACCGCCTGTTCCCTGCTTGACCCGCATCCGAAATTTTTCCCTGCAACAATAATGTCTCCTTTCCTTACTTTAGAGCTAAATGTGGGATCTATTCCTTCCATTAAGTGTTTAGGCCATAGGCTATAGTTCGACGTTCTAAGGTATCTACCTGGAATTATAATGTCAGTACTTATATTGTCTCCAAACTTCCAAACACGCCCTCTTATAATCACTATAGAAACCTCCTAGGATCAGTTATTTTACCTATTAAAGCTGAAGCAGCTGCCGTAGCTGGTGAGGCAAGGTAGATTTTAGATTTTCTACTACCCATTCTTCCAATAAAGTTCCTGCTTGACGTTGAAATAGCTACTTCACCATCCCCTAAAACCCCCATATGCATACCTATACATGGGCCGCATCCGGGAATACCTATCATAGCACCTGATTCAAGGAATATCTCAATAAGTCCTAAAGACATGGCCTTTAAAAGAATATTTTTAGAAGCTGGTATGATGATGAGTTTAACGTAGGGCTTTACTTTACCCTTTTTAAGTATTTTAGCTACTTCAATAAGATCCTCAAGTCTACCATTAGTACATGTACCTATGAAAACCTGGTCTATAGGTGTGCCTTCAACTTCAACAACAGGCTTTACATTATCGACGCTGTGGGGGCAAGCGATTTGGGGTTCTAGAGAACTAGCATCGAAGGAAAATATTTCAGCATAAGAATCCTTATCTGAGAAGTAAACTTTAAACTCGTGTACTCCAACATCTTTAAGATATTTAATAGTTTTTTCATCAATATTTTGAAAACATGAAACAGCCCCCATTTCTACGGCCATATTGCATAGCGTAAACCTACTCTCAACACTTAAGTCGCTTATTAGGGAACCTGAAAACTCTACCGCTTTGCCTAAAGCACCATAAGCTTTAAGAGAACCTACAATATGGAGAATAACATCCTTTGCATAAACTCCTTTAGGTAGTTTTCCCTTAACGGTGATAAGTATTGTTTCAGGTATTTTGAGCCATAATTTCCCAGTAGCTAGAGCATAGGCTGCATCTAAAGCTCCAACACCTAAAGCTAAAACACCTAAGACACCCAACGTGGGTGTATGAGAATCTGCTCCAATAATTATCTGCCCCGGTTTAACATAGCCTCTTTCGTGGATAACCTGATGACATATACCCTCACCCATGAAATGTATTGATGAAATACCATATTTCCTACACGAATTTAAAACGTATCTCTGTAATGTAGCAGCTTCAATACTGTGCGGTGGTACTGAATGATCAAAAAACACAGCTGTTTTTACATTACCTAGTTTTTCCACATCCATTTCTTCAAGGTGTTTAAAGACCAAGACCCCTGTTCCATCGTGAAAATAAATAAGGTCTACAGGTGTTTCAACGTATTCTCCAGCATGGACTTTTACACCAACATGATCTGAAATAATTTTTTCAATAGCTGTAGACATGAAGTCATTCCTCTTTTTCGTGTTTTAAAGCTAAGCTAATTAATTCTTCACCAGTAATGAACTTTTTACGTGAAGACTTAACATGTCTAAGCAGTTTTTCGGCAGTTCTTTTAGAGATTCTTACTCCATTTCTCTCTAAGTATTTGATTATAGCTTTAAGCCCTGAATGTTTCCCAAAAACTATCTGCCTCCTATTACCTACAAGACTAGGTTCGTAAGGCTCATACATTCTAGGATAGTCAAGAACCGCTGCAACATGTATTCCCGATTCATGACGGAAAGCATTTTCGCCAACAACAGGTTTTAATGGATTCAAAGGTATCCTTGAAAGTTTAGCTACGAGCTCCGAAAGGGGCTTAAGAAGCTCAAGTTTTAAATCTAAATCGACACCGTAAAGGAAGTAAAGCGCAGTAACAACTTCCTCTAGAGCAGCATTACCTGCCCTCTCACCAATACCATTAACTGTAACAGATATTGCTCCAGCACCTGCTTCGTAAGCTGCTAAAGAATTTGCTGTAGCTAATCCGAAATCATTATGGCAATGAACAGCAACTTTAGCATTAACGCTTCTCCTTATTTTCCTAACCAAGTACTTCATGCCTAAGGGGGTTATGCATCCGGCGGTGTCTGCTAAACCTATTCTATTAGGTTTCACATCAATGACTCTACTAAAGAAGTCTATTAGCCTTTTTAAGGGCGTCCTAGTAGCATCTTCAACACTAACTTGAACGAAAAGACCATGCTCCTTAGCATATTCCGCAGTCCTAACAGCCATTTCGACGGCTTTCTCGTAGTTTATTTTCAGTTTTTTCCTGAGATGAATCTCGGGTAAGGGTATAAAAACTAGAACTCCATCAGCATCGCATTTCAATGCATCATCAACATCGCTTATAAGTGAACGTGATAAAACAAGAATATCAGCTTTTAATCTCTCATTAGCTACAGCTTTAACAGCTCTTCTTTCCTCATCCGAAACAGCTGGAAAACCGGCCTCAATTTGAGGGATACCTAGCTCATCAAGCATTTTAGCAATTTCCACTTTCTCCTCAACGGAAAAAGACACTCCAGGACATTGCTCACCATCCCTAAGCGTAGTATCATAGATTACAACAGGGTGAGCTTTGCGCTTACTAACCCTATTATACTGGCTAACTGCAATGTTTCTCACAAAGCACACCAAAGCTAAAATCACATAATGAATAAATACATTTTTCCCTAATGTAGTATACATAAACTTTAAGTAAGTTAAAAACATATGGAAGATAACTACATATATCATTGCAGCGTGATTAACTTCGCAAACTATAGCTAAGTGTAGTGTTCAAGGAATAAACAGCTATATCCATGTCTCTAAAAGAGCTTAACTCTACAAAGCTTCCGAAAAATAATTGCCATTAGTGCTTGTTCTTTCTTTAAACGATATTTCCCTAACCAAATCAATTACTTTGCGCTTTTCTTCATCGCTTAAACTGTAGTATTTTAAGCTTTTAATGTTCAATGCTTAAAACCTCCCTATATCATAAGATACTAGATAAGCATTTCTGAGGCAACATGTTATTGTAAGCTATACATTATTGGCTAAGCTGGGTTCATTTAACAAAGAGAAATGAAAAAATCGGGTTTATTAGGCTCTCACGTTTCTTTGTGAAGCACTAATGTTGTAATTTGAGATTAAATATTAATGTGTCTACTCGGATTCAATAGGGTTTATGATGTGTCCTATGAATAATATTGTGTTAGTTTTCTTATCCCGAAGTATGTATATGAATGGTTTGTTTACTACTACTTTTTCGTCTGCTTGGGGAAGCCCTGTTACAACAACAATAACGGTAGCAGCTGTTGCTTCAGTGCCTTCCTCATTCACTTTGATTACTGCTTGGTGTATAATCTTATCAGCCCATATTTCTCCTACTCTTACGTTAGCCATTCTAGTTAAATCCGCTTTGCCGGGTGTAAATACCTCTACTATCCCCATATTCTGGAGATGGCTAACCATATTTGTTTTAAGTGATATGTTGAATTTCGGCATAATCAGCCATACGGTTTTCCTAGTAATAGTTCTATCTAGCCTTCTTAAAGCATCTAAAATTAATTCCTCATACTTACCGGGTATGTCAGTATACTTTTCAGGCATTATTATAACCATTGTAATGTTTGTGTTCTTGTAGGGTATTTCTACTGCAGTATAATCTGCGCCATGCACAACTTTTACAACGTCGCTTACTACCTCCATTCCAGGAGCATTAACATACTCTTCTCCAGTCCAGAATTTGAAAGGTCCTACAGGCTTAAACTTCTCAACCCATTCTCCTTTAAAGTAAATAGCCGATACTAGAACTGCTACGACATCTTCGCTAACAGCGTTTGGGTTTAAAATGTCCTTTATGAGTCCTCTGGTCTTTTCGCTAACCCAATTGTTAACTTCTGTAACAAGTTGGAGTACATTATTGAAATACTTAACTTCTGCCTTATAGTATTTCTTTACTGTTTCTACATATTTTGTTTTGAATGGAAATCCTTCTCTAAGCCAAACTGCATTTGCAATTATAAGCGCTGTATCATCATCCATGCTTAGAGGAAGAGAGTCCAGGAGTCGCTGGTACGCATTACGCGGGTCGACGCCTATAAGATCTAGTACCTCGCCCATTTCAGTTCTAGTAGTTCCATTAGCGCCCTCGTACAGTAGAGTCAGCGCTATGTATACATTGAAAGGTGAAACTACAATGTTCCTTTTCCAATTATTTCTTAACAATTCACCATAGAGTTTAATGGTAAAGTTATTTATTTTACTAGTTAGTTCAGGAACTGTAATTTCTCTGGCTTCAACAGGTGATGGCATTAACTGATTTAGCAGGCCAAGCGGCAAAACAAATATTGCAAATGTAGCAACCAATAACACTAAGACCGCAAATGCTATTGCAGCTTTATGCACAAATTTCACCTCAATTTTCCAAATATAAGATAGCATATTTAGATCTACGCAGTAGAACTGCATGTTCGAGAAAGTCGAAAATTGTGGTAACCATGTGAGAGCCTATGAATTCCTATTCCTTCACGGATTTCGTATATAGGTAAGTGTCTATAGTATATAGAGTAGTTATATTATTTAGCGCTTCTCCTTACTTTTGCCTGAGGATCGTTTACATGTCTCCATAAACCTTTATAGAAGCTTTCAACTTTAATTCCTAACATGTCTATTGTTGAGTCGGTTATTAGCGGTTCTTCAAGGCCTGGATGAACAACGAGATCTGCTCTAATCTTAGATAGGACTTCATGGTTTTCTCCAAGCAGCTCTAGTTCAACAAAGTCTTTTACAACATAAACATTACGTCTAGAGTCTACAGTAGCTACTTCGCACACTTCGCCGCTTGAAAAACCTAATTCCCTACCAATATTCTCATCAACAACTATAACCGGTCTTTCACTATGAGCACCACCATTAACTAAAACAACAAGTTCTTTAGAGACCCCTATTGCAGATTTAACTCTTAACCTAACGTATACAACCATAGCCTAGCCCTCTCTAAGAAACCACCTGCTAACCGTTGCTACTCTCTTCCTCTCAACCTTAATAGGTTTTAAAAGAAACCATCTACCGTACTTTATAAAAACTCTCTTCCTACCCAATACTTAAGCACCATGCACTACTTTAGCCCAATACTAAGTATAGTTGGAAATCCTAGATAAGATTTTAATTACCTAAGTGCAAGCTATATACTAGCTAATAAATCCTCACTTTACAGTTAAATTCGCGGTGCATAGGATGTTGTTGAGAGATTATATTAGTAAACTTAGTGAATCATGTAAATCCATTATCTTGAATAAATATTACGACCTTTTAAACGAAGAAATAACCATACCCGGTAGCTTAGATATCATCGCCAACTTTCTTAAAGTACTTTCAAACAACACTAGGCTCAAAATACTTTACCTTCTAGCAAAATATCAATTACCTGTATGTCTAATAGCAGCAATATTAAACAAGGATCAAACATTGATTTCTCATCATTTAAAAACGTTGAAAGAGAATGGATTGGTAAGAGAATATACTTCTGGAAAGTTTAAATACTATACTACTAATAAGGATAAAATCAAATCAATACTAAGTACTTTACTTTATAACATAGAATAATCATGGCTTATTTGACCAACTAGAACATAGTATATTAATTACTAGAAGGAAAATTTATATTTTCATCACTTATGTTAAACATATGAAAAATATTTCAGATGATTTACAAAGATGAACATCGTCTTCTGGGCCGATGTACTGATTACGGCACTTATTCCGGGGCTTTTAGCTACATGGCTAGGTGTTGGAGGATGCTTTCTACGCATACCCATGCTCATATATCTCTTCGGCGTGAACATTAAAACAGCCTACTGTATAAACTAAGCAGTAATAGCATTAACTACGCTTCCGAGGGTTTTCGAGCATTGGAGGAAAGGCCATGTTTACCCTAAAGGCTTACTTACAGCTGCTTTGGGAGCAGTTTCAGGTGTTTCTTTAGGAGCATATGTTGTGGCCAAATACCTTCCAACAGCAATACTAAAAGGAATTTTCGGTATTGTATGTGTTTTCATAGGGATTTACGTAGCCTATAAAACCGTAAAAGCTAGGAGAAAACTGGTTAAGAGAATAACAGTTAAAGAGGTTAAGATTCTTGAGCATGGAGTAAAACTTTTCACCCTAATGTTTCTCGCAGGATTCGCTACAGGAATATGTGGTTTCGGCGGGGGAATATACTACGTACCATTATTCCTAGCTTTAGCTGTAGTAGGGTTTATATGATTGTGTATGTTTTTATATGTTCTCCTTGGTGCGTTATGTTTATGTTCTTGTTTAGGGTATTGTTCTGCATAGATGTGCCGTCGCCCGGGGTCGGCGGTGAAAGCCCCCGCAATGACCGATGAAGCCAGAGCGACAGTGGGGGAAAAGGATGAGCCGATGACAAAACATATACAAGCATATAAAGAGGCGAACCCTACCCAACCCATATCGCGGTAGGGACATCTAGTGCTGAAATGATAGCAACAGGAGCTATGGGTTCCTCGGTACTAACATACTATGGGTTTATGAACATACCATTATTTATTGCCGTAGGCATACCTACACTTATAGCATCATGGATAGGTGCAAGATTGGCTGTAAAGTCTCCACCATGGCTACTAAGGCTAATATACGCAATATCGATAATAATAGTGGGATTATATGTAGCATACGAAGCACTAGTGAAACTTTGAAGTGCAAAAGCGCATTTTCCAATTTAAAAACTTTACTATCTTACCCCTTTTGAAAAAATAAGTCCTTACACAAAATAGTTTATAATAGGAGGTATGAGAACGTGTTGAAGGTTATTTCAGCTCTTCTACTTGCCACAGTGATTCTAAGCCCTATAGCAGTAAGTGCTCTTCTACTTAACAACCCAATAATGCTCTACGATCTGTTCAAAGACTATTTGGAAGGCAAAAACACAGCAGCAATCACAATAAACATAGAACCTAAGATTAATGGAGAAACCGTTAGCGGAACATACGTAGTAGTGATACATAATCTAACTGCCTCAAGGTACATAGGTCATTCTGAAATAATACATATGAAACGTGTAAGTTTACCCGCTAGAATAACGTTTAAAGTATGGAGAATACCTATTAAAATACTACCTAACAAGACAGTACTTTACGAACCCTATGAATTCCTAGTAATAGTAGCTAATCCAGCTGAAGGCTACTTAGGTTCTAAGATAGTTGAAGTATGGGTTCAAAAACCAATTAACATAGTAAGTATTGGAATAGAGTTAAAACATGGAAAGATACATACATATACAAACAATGGAGATTCACATTATCTTCTCAAAGTAAAAACTAAGGAAGATACTGTAGAACCTTTAGCTGAACGTGAAATGGAATGGAGTAAAAATGAAACTCAAGAAACTGGAACTAATATACAGCTACACTCTATTCCAGATTTAAAGGTTGGGTACTTCGTGAAGGAAAACACAGTTTTGTACTTTGAATCATACACTTCAGATTGGTATGGAAGCCTTGTTTGCCCCACACCTGATGAAGTTGAGTGGAATAGTAATGGTAAGAAGGAAACGTACCCTCTTGAAGAGCCTGGAAGCCCAGTGTACTTAGTAGAGAATGGTGCTAAAGGTAAGTTGAAATTCGATGTAATATATATACTTGAAAAATGGTGGATACATTTTGAAAAAGGTGGCTCGTATTGCTATTATGTTCTATATCCCTCTGAGTACTATGGTGGCTCAGGTGAAATACACGAGTACGTTAGCTGTAGTCAGTGTGAAGGAACGCCTCCAGACTATGCTGGGTGTAGCTATGGAAGCGTGGGACAGGAACTAAATTTGGACTTCGGTCCTGGCGGACCCGGTAATGCTGAGATAAAAACAGTAATAGGTTTCAGTTTTGGATACAAAGTATTCTACTTAAGTATTAGTTGGTATAGAGAGATCGAAATAGATCGCTTTGAAATATGGTTTAAGTGGCTTAAAAGCGGGACACTATGTCGTTGGCGTCATAATAATGATCCTAACTCTTATAGGGCGCATTTCGCATGGGGTTAAAAAGTTTATTTTCAAATTAACATTTTTTAGAAATACGGTTACTGCGTTGTAGATAATACTTTTAAGGTTTTAGAAGAAGCTAAATGATTGGTGATTACGAGCTGAAAAAGAACAGTATTAGCTACTTTAACTATGTTCTTAATGTTGGCTGTAATTGGTGTTTTAGGCTATTTCGTCGGGGATTTTGCAAGGTATCAAGTGAAGCTGGTTTTCAGACCTTCAGATGAATGTAGAGAGAAAGTCTATGTGTATGTTTCGTTAATGTATCCTGAGGGGTTGAAGCAGATTAGTAAGGCAGCTATAGACTTAAGTAAAGGTAAAGGGGAGTTACTGATTGATTTAAGGGATTTGAAGAAAGCATGGGATGAAGAATATAGGAAAACAGGAACATATGCTGAACCCTTAATTATAATTTCGGGACATACAAGATCTGGCAGGGTTTTTTGTTCATGGTGTAAACCTGTTTTGGGATAATTTAGCGAAAACAGTTGAGATTACGTTGAGACCTTTAAAAGGAGTTAATGTAAAGAAAGGTACAGCATTAGGTACTGCGAAATGTGCAGAATGCGAGTCAAAACTAGAACCATTAGATGGATGCTGGGAATATAGAGATTTAGTAGACTCATATGAGCAAACAAGGTATGTAATACTAGTAAAGGTAAAACCGGATAGTGAAACTTACGGAAATGTACATTATTTCTACGCTAAGAATGAAAAAGCAGGGTTTAGAATAAACGTATTTATAGAATCTGAATGGACTAGTGTTGGGTTCTACCCGATTAGTAAAAATAGTTATGGATCTCATCATGGAGCATTTCATCGTGGTGAGAAATACTATATTTGGATGAAGGTTAGGTACAGGTATGAGAAGTGGCATGTCTGGGGCAAATGTGATGGGGAGCGTTTTGATTACTACGAGGAATATGTTTACATTAAGAATTTCTATCCGAACACTATAAATGGTAGTTCTTCACCTCCTCCAGGAGCTAGAATGCCTCCCATAGACTCATGGAAGTATGAAGGAAAATATACTTCAACATCCGATGATTATCCATATTACATGAAGGATGAGAGTAGCTGGGGTTCGAATAAGTTTGCTATAGATACCCTGAAGTTTATTAATGTTTTAAGAGCTTTAGGTAAAATTAGCGAGAAAGCTGCTAATAAGGCATTCGCAATAGGATTATTTATAAGCGTAAATTTTGTGTACGAAAATGTAGAAACTTTTCACTTCTCCATTGACCTATATTCGGACCCAGGACTATCTCATAGAGTATACTATGGTAAATCACATGATTTTCAATGGGCTCCAGTAATTTACTTTAAAACGTATCTGACTTCTTAAGTTTAATAGGTAATTTTTTCCTCCTTTTTGTTTTCTTAAGGGGGGTTTAAGAAGCTTTAATAGTTTGTTTTCGTATATGGTGTTGTAGGATTGGTTGGAAGGTGTTTGTGTTTTGCCTGTTAAGGTGCTTAGTAGGGAGGAGAAGGAGAGGATTCTTAGTACTTTAGAAGTGGATAGAGAGTTTCGCTACGCTTTAATGGGTCTTTTAGGTTTTAAGGAGCTTCTTGAAAGGTTTAGTAGGCTTGAGGAGAGGCAGAGTAAATTAGAGGAAAGACAACAGAAACTTGAGGAGAGGTTTGCGCTAGTTGTTGAGAGGCAGCAAAGACTTGAAGAAAGACAGCTTGGTTTAGAGGAGAGAATGGCTAAGGTTGAGGAAAGACTTGCTAGGGTTGAGGAGGAGCTTAGAGATACTCGTAGGTTAATGTTTGCTATTAGCCATAGGTTTGGAATGATTTCTGAAGCAGGTTTTAGGGAGGCAATGAAGTATGTTGTTCAGGAAGTACTTAGAGTAGCTAAAGTTGAAAAATGGGTTTACAGGGATGAGGAAGGAGTTGTTTACGGCTATCCCTCAGTTATTGAAGTTGATGTAGCGGTTCACGATAAAACCCATATTCTAGTAGAGGTTAAGTCAAGGGTTTCAAGAGGAGACATAGCTGAGCTTGCTAGAATAAGAGATTTATATGAGAAGGTTAAGGGCGTAAAAGCCAAAGCAGTAGTTATAGGGGGTTTCATAGACCCTAAAGCATACGAGTCTGCTAGTAAGCTGAATGTCGAAGTAAAACCTATGGTGGAGGAAAAACAGCTGTAGACAAATCTTAACTCTCTCCGCTTCCTTGTTTTGTAATGTTTCTCGCCCTATCTATAATCGTAGGATCTCCTGCAATAACTATACCGTACTTTACCACTTCCTTAACTATTCTCATTCCTCTTTCAGCCATTTTCATAAACTCTTTTGAAGTATATACTCTTACATCTAAGTCTATCGGTAACGTAGGGTCTATGAACTCTTTCAACCTATCTATTGGTCTTTCAGGTACATTGTCTGCTATTATAAGTATGTCTGCATCTGAAAACGCCGTATAGTCTCCTCGGGCAAGAGAGCCGATTAGCACTACGGTTTTAGCGCCTTTAGCCACAGCTTTTTCACTGTATTCTCTCAGCTTCTCCATGACCTCATCGTAGTCTAGTTTAAACAATTTTACTTCTACAGTATTCAGTAATTTCCTCCGCATATTTTACTGCCCTCCTAGCGTCTTCTTTCGTATAGTAGTCAAGAGGAGCGCCTTCAGGATGAAAGTTAGGATACCTTGTAGGAACATAGTGTCTATCAAGCTCTTTAGCCTTATCAATTAAACTTTCAGGAGGCTTATACTTGTCAGGTAGGTGTGCAAGCATTCTTGAAACAGAATAGCCCCAAACCTCTATTCCTAACTTCTGATAAAGGGCTTTAACGGCTTTTTCAGCAGCCTGCTGCGCGGCGAGACAGGCCCATTCAAAATCCTCGAACTCCATGGACCTTCTAGTATGCTCTAAATCCCTTAAAGCTTGCCTAAGTCAGTCCCTGGCACGTGAAACCAAAACCACACTACCTCACGTGCAAATAAGGTTTAAAGTAATAAAACACTACCGTAGCCCATACCATAATAAGGAGCAGTAGCAATGATGCTTCATGGTTAGCGGAATTTAAAGTATTGACCAATAACGTCGCCTACGTCACTGTAAGCTCTTGAATGTTTCCCTGGCTCATAGCCCGATTTAAAGGTCTTGTTCCTTCCATTCACTACATATATGAATTTATAATATAGTCGAACATACTCTATGCCATTATTTTCGTTCCAATCATATATTCCTGAACTCCATTGTGTGTACTTTCCATCGCTAGCTACATATGTCTCACATGTTAATATTACTTTGCCACTATTTCCATACTTCCATTTGTATGCTGCGCCAGCGGATATTAGGGCTGTTGTGGTGATAAGTACTACAATAAACAGAGCTTCTAAAATAGCATATTTGGTCTTCATTTTTATCACTTGCTTTTCAAAGGTTAGATAAATATTTATTTTTAACAAGAATTTAACTTCTTATTTGAAAATCTTACTTAATATAGAATTCGCAGTAGGAGTTGGTCTTTAAAGTTAGTATTGGCTACTTACGTAAAGTTTTCTAGGGGAATTGATAGTGTTTAAGTATGGTTGCAGTGAAATTATGTTCACGGTTAGATGAGGTTAAGAATGGAAATTTTAATAGTAGGTTGTCCCTAGTTTTACTATAGGTGAACCTGGTTTGACTCTTAGGTTGAAAGTTGGAAGAAAAGGCTATATTATTTTGCCTAAGGCTATTCGTGAAGCCGTTGGTATTGATGAAGGCGACGAAGTTATTGTTGAAGTTAGAGATGGCATCATACTTAGACCTGCTAAGAGGAGAGTTGATGTTGAGAAGCTTAGGGATTCATTAAGGAGACATGTCGAGGTTTTAAAGAACATTCCTAGTAGAATGGAGCCTAAACCTGGCGAGCTAGCTCAAGTCTATCTTGAAGAGGAGTTTGAGCGGTGAAGGTGTTTATAGATTCCCCGCTCCTCATATATCTTAACACATTAGCTGACAGCAAAAGTAGAATTTTATACGAGAACTTCTACATAGATATTTTAACCAAGTATAAGCCTTACACGGACGTTCTTGTACTTGATGAACTGATCTACATTTCTAAGAAAAAGTATGGGATACCATATAATGTTTCAATAGAATTTATACGATCTAGTATACTACCATACGTGTACATACTTAGTTTAGGAGAAGAAGAATACGATAATGCCGAAAAAATACTAGTAGAGTATGGTCTTAAACCTTCAGATGCTCTGCATTTAGGAGCAATGGTCAATAATAATATTAACTTGGTAGTTAGCGAAGACAGAGAGTTCGATAAAATACCTGCAATAAAAAGGCTATGGATAAGTTAGTTGATGCTATAGGGTTCTTAAGTTTAAACAGTTTTAGGTCTATAACCTGTATTTCTAGTTCCCTTGAATACATTATAGTGTATATGTCGCTGCTCACTAATAGTATTCTTGTAGCATTTGTAAAGTATTTTAGGGTTTTGTAAAAAGGTTAATGTTTTAATGATGCTTATTCTTAAGCTGTAATGCTCATGACTATCTACTATATATTGTCTTGTAGCTTCCTTCACGTGTTCAATATTTTATAGTTAGTATTTTATGTATTTATTGGGATTTTAGTCTGGAAGATTTTTACGTGTCATGGTAGAGTAGAAGCTAGTGGTATTGTCTTTAATGAAGAAAAATTGGTGATAATAATGCCCGAGTGGTTAATAGACTAAAATTTCTACTTTTCTATAAAAGCCTATTAACCGTGAACTCTTATCACCTGTATTTTGATGTAAATATTAAATTGTTGAAACTATTACGGAAAATATTCTACAATGGTTTTATTTAAATTGTGGATTAATATAGGAGTATGGTCCATTCCTTTAACTTACCCGTAATTGGATCTACTTGTAAACCTAGTACTTCAAGTGTTGTTACACCAATAAGAACTTTATCAATAATATCGGAAACAAGTACCGGAACTATTTCTTCTTTCCCTTCAAGTTCTATCCACGCCCTAGAACGCTCAAGTTCAATCCTACCGCCAGTAGTTTCAACAACTGTTTTACCTGTTGACCTGAGGTTGAGCATGTCTGCTATTCTGCGAGGAATAACAGTTAATGTAGCACCTGCATCGACAACTGCATCGACTTCAACAACTTTAGCCCTGCTAACATTGCTAATTTCAACTTTAACCTTAACATGACCCAAGTTAAGCGCCGCCCATATATGTTTAAACTTATGAATTTTTAGCTTATTCTCTACATAATTAAGCGTTAATTATTTAGATTTTCCATGAATACTCCATAATTAACTTGGCATTGAAAACTTCAACTTATTAATTTCTGCTTCCTATAACGTTTAATGTTCTTTCCTAATCATTCGTGCATTTGTTTTCTTATTTCCTTAGGTATAGGGTTTTCTAGTATTAATCCATATTTTTCCGCCAGTTTTTCTACGTGTTTATCGTTTGAAACTATTATTGGAATATTGTTGTCTATAGCTGTTGATACGAGCAATGCACCTCCTAGTGGTACATTTTCCTCTATAGCCATGTAGAAACCTCGTTTTGAACATGGGATTAAGGTTAAACCTTCAGCAACACATAGTATTTTCCTAGCTACTGCTTCACTCGGCCTTATTTGGTAGTACCAGTATAGGATATTATATGTTTCGAGTAGGGTAGTGGCTGTTACGTAAACCTTTAGCTCTCCTTTCAATGCACGTTCGATGAATGGTCTTGTATATTTTGTTGCTATATGGTTTTCAAGTAGTGCATAGGAGAGTATGTCAGCATCAACTATTCTCATTCTTTTATAGCCTCATAGATGTGTTTTGCAATGCTAGCATCGGCTTTTACTAAATTCTCATTCTCTATGTAAAGCTTATTTTTCCTGAACTCTTCTAACACATTAATAGCTTTCCTAATAATAATTACATTACCTTGTTCTTCCACAATAACCTCGTCTCCTGGTCTTAAATTTCCACGTGCCGATACTGGTAATGTTATTCTCCATCTACTATCTATTTTAGCTTTTCCCACACCCATACCCACTCCCACATAGTGGTATTTCTATGAACTATTTAAAACTTTATGCAAGTAAGGTGTACTATTGTTTGTATATTATTTTGTGAAACCTCTCTATGTATTCTGGATGTTTTTCTAGCCAGTATTTTACGTAGCTACATGAAACTTTGAGTACGCGTATTTTCTTTTCTATGGCGTAGCTTATTGCGTATTTTACTAGCTTAGACGCTATTCCTTTTCCTCTGAATTTGCGTAGAGTATATGTTAGGATTAGATGTATTGCGTCGTTTTCTATTCTGTATTTTAGTATTGCTACCTTCTTTCTCCCTATTTTTGCGTAGAATTTTTCGTTATTAAGGCCGAAGGTTAGTTCTTTCTTCATCATTTTCAACCGGGACTATATTATTTTATTTAAGGTAAAAGCTAATTAGGGTATTTTTCGAATTATTCTTCAGCATTGCTTTACGGTATTGGGCTATGCATGAGTGGGCTATTGCTGAGGGTATAGTTAGTACCGTTGTTAGTTTTTCCTTGAAGGAGGGTGCTAAGAAGGTTACTAAAGCTGTTATTAGTGTTGGTGAGCTTTCTCAACTGAACCTTGAGATTCTAAGAACTGCTATTAAGGAATTGTCTGAAGGTACGATAATGGAGGGTGCCGAAGTAGTTTTTCAAGTAGAGGAGGCAACGTTTAAATGTTTAAACTGTGGTTTTTCATGGAGTTTTGGCAGTGTGAAGAAGAATTTGTTAAGAATGTTTTGCGGGGAAGATGTTGAAGAATGCGATAACCCTGTGCACTACGTTCCAGACCTTGTTAACGTATTTCTACGCTGCCCTAAATGTGGCAGTCCAGACTTTGAAATTTCCTCGGGAAGAGGTGTTAAAATAGTTTCAGTAGAGGTTGTTAAGTAATGGAGAGAGTCCTTGACCCGAGAGAGGTAGCTATAGATAAAAGGTTTAAAGGAATAAAGTATAGTGTTCTCGTTTTAAGCGGTAAAGGAGGTGTAGGTAAGAGCGTAATATCGTCAATAATTTCCCTCCTATTAGCCAAGGAGAAGTTTAAAGTTGGGTTACTAGACCTTGATCTACATGGGCCTGTTATACCGCGTATTTTTTCATTAGAAAATATGGAGCCTGAGGAAAGTAAACATGGTCTTGTACCGCCGGAGGCTTGTGGAGTAAGAATTATGTCTTTGGGCTTCTTTACTGAAGATAAACCTTTACCGTTAAGGGGTAGCTCGAAAACCGAGGCTATTAAGGAAGTTTTGGCTATAACAAACTGGGGTAACTTGGATTTCCTAGTTGTAGATATGCCTCCGGGAACAAGTGATGAAGTGTTAACTGCAGTAAGATACGTTAAAAGTAAGAAAGGTGCATTAGTTGTCTCGACACCTTCAGCACTTACCTTCTCCGTTACCTTAAGAACACTAAATCTTCTCAAAGATTTAAAAGTACCAATAATTGCTCTAGTGAATAACATGGCTTACTTAAGAATAGGAGAAGAAGCGGTAAAAGTTTTTGGCAATGCTGACCTGGTAAGTCTTACAAGGGAATTCAACATAGGAGAATATGTTGAACTCCCAATAGAACCAAGAATAAACAGCCTAATAGAGTCCGGTAAGGTGGCAGAGTTAACCTATACTGAAGTAGCGTTAAAACTTAGTAGCCTAGTTGAAAAGTTAAAGACAAGAGCATTAGCATAGGTAACGTTTTCAAGTAGTAGCTGAACATTCTATCTTAGAGGTACTGAGCGGAGTAAAGATGATCTTAATTGATAGAGGTTGTGTCATCACTTAGAGAAGTTATATCGAGACTGGGAAGTATAATTGCTAGCTTTGAGAGAATATACAATGCTAAGTTAAACTATACCTCAGGTTTTGTAGAATTTGAGAGGTTAAGAGCTACAGAAAATCTTCTTGAACTAGAGAAGTTAGCCATAGTACTTAAGAAAACTATCTACGAGAATTACAACATACCCATAATAACCATTAGAACCAAGGAAGCAGACTACATAATTGACGGCCACCATAGAGCATATGCAAAATACCTGCTAGACCTTGAAGGAATAAACGCTTACAGAATATTATTCAACAACTATTCACCTAAGAACTCATACAGCATAAGCGAGTTGAAAACAATAGAGACAGATGAGGAACTAACTGAAGAATTTGCGCCATGGAAAGCGCTTATCAAGCTAATTGAATACTATAGGAAATTATACGGTGGAGAAATAAAGCTTAAAAGGATAAAAGTAAATATCGACTCCCTTGTTCCAACGCAAAAATATGTTGAGAAACATAAGCTAGATAAAGAATACATTGTAGAATGCGAGAAAATAGCCCCTATAGTTTGCTTAGAACATGAAGGTAAATACTACATTCTCGATGGACATATTAGGTCTTTGAAGGCAAAACTTGAAGGTAAAAAGGAGTTAGATGTCGTAGTTCTAATACCTAAGGTACCTGTAACTCCCGGAATTGTTAGAACATGTTTGGTAAGTGGTTTAAGAAGCTTAGATGATGTAGAGGTTATTGAAACATGAGGTTTGCAGCATTATTCTCTGGAGGTAAGGACAGCACCTATGCTTTACACTTAGCTATGTTAAAAGGCTTAGAAATAGTATGTTTGATAACTTTAAAGCCTTTAAGAGAAGATTCGTGGATGTTTCACTATCCATCAGTAGAAATAACTAAGCTTCAAGCTAAGGCTTTAGGCTTACCTCAAATATTTAAAATTACGAGTGGGGTAAAAGGCGAAGAGATTAAGGATCTTGAAAGAGCAATAAAGGAGGCAATAGAAAAGTACGATATTGAGGGCATAGTTGCTGGCGCACTTTTATCTGATTATCAGAGAATGAACATTATGAGAATAGTCAGTAAATATGATTTGGAAGCATACACCCCATTATGGAGGAAAAACCAGGAAGACTATATGAGAGACGTTGTTAAGCATGGTGTAAAATTCATAGTAACTGAAATTAATGCCTTTGGACTACCCATGAAGTTTTTAGGTAAGGAAATAACATTAGATGATGTAGAAGAAATAATTAAATATGCTAGAAAATACAAGTTTAACCCTGCTTTTGAAGGTGGTGAGGCAGAAACCCTAGTTATTGATGCTCCATTTTTTAAGAAAAAATTAAAGGTAGAGGGTAGGATTTTAAGGATTTCAGAGTTTAACGCAAGGTATGTTATTGAAAAAGTTGAGTTGGTAGAGAAATGATACTGAAGAAATGCAGGTTCATTATAACGCAAGATGAGGAAAGAAGGATATTAGAAAATGTTGATTTGAAAATAAACGAAGAGAAACATATTATAGAGGAGATAGGAGCAGAAGTAACTAGAGAATCATCGGAAGAAATTATGGATTGCTCGAAATACGCAGTTATCCCGGGCATTATAAATCCTCATATACATTTATTCACAGTTTCCATGAGAGGTATGGACGTTACTGGTTGGGAGGATTTATGGTATAAAGCACGTAACCTAGTAGAGTATCCAAGTATACTTGAAGAATCGTGGAGAAAGAGTTTAGACATAATTTCATCAACAGGAACAACTTTAATAGTGCCTACTGAGATAAGCTACGAAGAATTCATTAAACAGGCAAATACTTTTGTAGACATTGTGGGCGGTCCTTTCGTATTTAGTATGCCAGTAAAGGTTTCAGGGAAAACAATTCATGTAAGTTCCCTTTTAGATGTAAAACCCGAGATATTCAAAGAGGTAGTTGATGAAGGATACAAAGAAAACATTAATGTCTCAATACATGTTTCAAATACCAGAGATGAAGTTTTCGAGTTTAAGAAAGTGCATGGTAAGTTCCCTATAGAATACTTAGACCATATAGGCGCATTAAAAGAAAATGTTATCCTTGTTGGTCTAGAATGGATTACAAACTGGGAGCTTAAAGCCATAGGTAACGCTGGATGCAAAGTTGTACTAATACCCTCATGTAGTATGTACTACGCTTTAGGGGGCTTGCCACCAATAATAGAGTTTATGAAGGAAAACACTACACTAGGTATAGGTTCCTGTTCGCTAACATGTAATAATGGTTTTCTTATTCAGGAGGCAAAGACGTTACTATACTACGTTAGAAGTAGTTATTGGAGCTTTAAGGTAACAGTGCAACACGTTTTCGATATTATGACGCTAGGCAACGCAGCGGTACTTAATATTAAAAATTGGAAAATAGCTGAAGGGCTTAAAGTAAACTTAACATTGATAAACATAGAAAATACCAAGTTTACCCCCTTATCCAAGAAAAATATCGTACAAAATATAGTCATGTACAGTGAACCATACGATGTAAAACACATCATAATTAAAGGTAAAAAATATACAATACACTAAGCATTTTTGTTTTGGAAAAGTTTTTGAAAATCGAAATACTTATGATAAGTAGAGGTTTAAAGGGCGAACCTATGATAGATGAAACTATTCTAGAACATATTGTAGCTAGAGGTGTTAAGCTCGGAGCAAACTATGTTGAAGTTAGGTATCATAAACACAGAGGATCCTATGCTGTTACTAGAATGAATAAAACTATTAGTGTTGGCAAAGTATTTAGTGAAGGAGTCGCTATTAGAGTTCTAGTAAAGGGATCTTTAGGTTTTGCGTCAACTAATAATGTTTCGAAGGATAGTTTAGAAAGAGCATTGGAGAAAGCAGTTTCTAGGGCTAAAGCGTTTTCCTACATGTACGCTGAACCTATAAGCTTCGCTGATGCAAAAACCGTAACGTATAGTTATGAGGTAAAACCTGTTAAGGATTTTAATAATGTTTCAATAGGCGAGAAGATAGGTTTTTACAAGGAAGTATACAATAGTTTAGAAGCAAGCCTAATGCAATCGAAACTGCGAAGTTTAGTTATTGAATATTCTGATGATGTTGAAGAAAAAGTTATTGTTACCAGTGAAGGATCTATAGTGAAAAGCTCAATACCTCGAATATATGTCTTCTACAACTTCGTACTTCATACTCCGGAGAAAGGTACTATACAGAGAATGTATGAACTAGGTGCGTCAGGAGGGCTTGAATTACTTGATAAATGGGATATAGTTAGCAGGGTAGCTGAAGAAGCTAAAATGTTAGAAAAAGTGCTTCTCAAAGGCAAATCTCCACCTAAAGGTAAAATAGATGTTATTCTAGGCAGTGAAATAGTAGGTTTAATGGTACATGAATCCGCAGGGCATCCTAGCGAAGCAGATAGAATTCTTGGCAGAGAAGCAGCACAAGCTGGTGAAAGCTTCATAAAGAAGGGAATGCTGGGGAAAAGAATAGGCTCCGAGGCTTCAACGGTAATAGATGATCCAACAATACCTGGAAGCTACGGGTATTACTTGTACGATGATGAATGTGTTGAAGCAAGACCTAAATACCTTTACAAAAATGGCATAATAAATGAACACTTACACAATAGGTGGACAGCTAAAGTATTTAATACTGTAAGCAATGGTTCAGCTAGAGCTATGGACTACACTTCGGAACCTATAATTAGAATGTCGAACACCTACTTTAAACCTGGGGATTATAGTTTCAAAGAACTACTTGAAGACATTAGGGTAGGTGTTTACATTAAGAGCTATATGGAGTGGAATATTGATGACGTCAGATGGAGTCAAAGATATGTAGGTTTAGAAGCCTACCTTATAGAGAATGGTGAAATTAAGGAGCCTATAAGGAACCCTGTAATAGAATTGACTACTAAGGGGTTCTACGAGTCTGTTGATGCTGCAGATAAGAGTCTAGAATTTCATGCTGGAACGTGTGGCAAAGGAGAACCTCACCAAGGGGTTCCTGTATGGTTTGGAGGGCCAAATGTTAGATTAAGAAACATAGTTTTGGGGGTTGCTCCATATTGAGTGAAAGAAAGGTTAAAGAAAAAGACATAGTGTTGGAGATAACGGAGAAAGTATTAGAGGAAATTATGGAAGCAGGATATTCAGAGTCTATTGTCTCCATTAATAAGTCTAAAACAGTAATGGCAAAAATAGCTAATAGCCAACCAAGTGTTATCCAGGATTGGGGTGAAGTAACAGTATCTATGTATTTAGCTAAAGATAAGAGAATAGCTGTAGTGAATTTTAAAACATCAAGTATTGAAGAAACGGTAAAATTAGCTAAAAAAATGCTCTCAGAAATAAGTATAATTGAAGAATCCGAATATTATGCACCAATACCTAAACCTAAACCAGCTTATGTTCCATTTACTGTTCATAGAAGTATTTTAAAGGCTTTCGAAGAACCCGAGAAAATAATTGATAATGCTCTCTCAGTAGCTTTTACCTACGATATTGATAAAGTAGCTGGAATGCTTGAAATAACAATGGGTATAAGAAGTTTAGCATCATCCACTGGAGCATCTCTTGTTGAAGAATATGGTACTTACGAGTACTACATCAGAGTATTTAAGGGTGAAGGTAGCGGTCAATGGGCCTCCTCTGGAAGAATATTTAGGGAAGAAAATATTGCTGAAGCAACAAGGATAGCTGCTGAATATGCAATTGAATCGAGTAAACCTGAAAGCATTGAGCCAGGCGTATATGATGTTATACTTTCACCTATGGTTATGGGTAATTTACTAAACGTTATTGGGAGGATGGCTTCGGCACTGAATGTAGATATGGGCTTCTCAATATTTACTGGAAGAAAAATTGGCGAAAAGGTATTATCGGAGAAAATAACATTAGCCGATGATCCGATAAACCCCGAATCTTATGGAGCAGTTTCCTTCGATGCCGAAGGATTGCCCACTAGAAGAAATGTCATAATAGAGAATGGTACGTTAAAAACATTGCTACATAACAGTAAGACAGCGGTAAAACATGGTGTAGAAAGCACATCAAACGCGGGACTAATATCGCCTCATCCTTGGTCTCTTGAACTAAAACCAGGCACATATACTCTAGAAGAGTTGATAAGTGAGGTAAAAAATGGAATATTGGTAACTAACAACTGGTACACTAGACTTCAAAATTACATTGAAGGTAGTTTCTCAACAATAACACGTGACGCTTTATTCCTAGTAAGGAATGGGAGAATAGTGAAAGCTATTAGAAAACTTAGAATAGCTGATAAGCTTTCCAGAATATTTAAGAATGTACATGAGTTAAGTAATAGGCTATATCAGATCAAATGGTGGGAAGTGGAAGTACCGACATTTACACCTTACGTACTTATAAAAAACGTTCATACAACAAAGCACATGCTTTAATCTTCTAGGGAATAATGATGGATGAAATTTTAGTTGAAGTAATATCTGAGAAACTTGGAAGCAAAGAACATATTGAAATAGTTAACATGGTAAAGGACGTTATTAGTGAATTAAGATTAGGCAATGTAAGAATTCTTGAAGAAGAAGTTTTCGACGAAAATGTTACCTTAAAATATGGTGTAATACCTGCGCCAAGTATTGCAATAAACGGCGTGTTAATGGTAATAGGTAGAAGGCCTTCGAGAAATGAAATCAAAGACCTTATTTTGAGAACAACAATAGCTAAACTATAATTACGTTTTTACCTTAAGCTTATAAGAAGCTAGATAATTAATTGTAGATAGAATTTAGTATCACCAATTACTCCCATTACTTAGGGATGAGAGCTTGAAACCTAAATTATTCATTACTAGACAGCTGCCGGGAAAAGCTATTGAAAGGCTTAAGGAATACTATGATGTCGAAGTTTGGCCTCATTATCCTCCACCGCCGAGAGACGTCATCCTAAATAAAGCCAGGGAAGTAGATGCTTTAGCTACGTTGTTAACTGATAAGATCAGCTGCGAACTTATAAAGAGCGCTCCTAGACTAAGAATTATAGCACAGTATGCTGTAGGCTATGACAATATAGATGTTGAGTGTGCCACAAAACATGGTGTGTATGTTACTAATACTCCAGGGGTTTTAACAGAAACAGTAGCAGACCATACGTGGGCGCTCATATTGGCTATTTCTAGGAGAATCTTAGAATCTGATGAGTATGTAAGGAGAGGCGAATGGTACCGTAGTGGTACAGGATGGCATCCAATGATGATGCTTGGATATGATGTTCACGGTAAAACACTTGGCATTATAGGTTTAGGGAGAATAGGTTCAGCTGTTGCTAGGAGAGCTAAAGGTTTTAACATGAAGATACTTTACTATGGTCGCAGAAGAAAACTCGAGTTAGAGAAGGAGCTTGGAGCAAAATACGTACCATTAGATACTCTATTAAGAGAAGCAGATATTGTGTCTTTGCATGTACCATTAACTAAGGAAACATATCACATGATAGGTGAGAAAGAACTTAGACTCATGAAGAAGACAGCATTCCTAATAAATACTGCAAGAGGAGCTGTTGTAGATACCAACGCGCTTGTGAAAGCACTTAAGGAAGGGTGGATAGCTGGAGCTGCTTTAGACGTTCACGAGCAGGAGCCATTACCTCCAAACCATCCATTATACGAGCTAAAAAATGTAATTTTAACTCCACATACGGGAAGTGCGTCATGGGAAACTAGAATTAAAATGGCAAATATAGTAGCTGAAAATCTAATAGCTTTCGCTAAAGGCGAAATCCCGCCAACACTAGTAAATAGAGAGGTCGTAAAGGTAAGGAAACCGGGGTTCACGTAAAATCAATCTATTTTTAATTAAAATTATTATGTACTTAGTTTTCTCCAATCATGGGCATAAACTATTTGCGCCTAGCCCAAACAAGTAGTTCGCTTAAAACATAGTTAGCTATATAGCCTAGGAAAATACCTATCAAGTTTGCTAGAAGGTAAAATACTCCTAGGAAAGTTAACAATAACAATACTACATAGTTAACTAAGGCTCCTACCGCTACTGCAAAATGATACTTAATAAGCCTTATATGAAATGAGCCCGCTCTAAATCTCTTAAAAGTCCATATATCATTAAGTATGAAATTGTTTATAATAGATAACTCTATGGCTATAGGGCTAGCCACATATACGGGAAACATGCAAAAATGTACTAATAACCATAATAGCCCTTCATTAACTAAGATTCCTGTTGAACCCACAATAGCGAATTTTAAAGGCCTATATTCTATCGCTTTCAAGAACAGAGGAATATGAGCTATTACGTTGGTCAACGTTATTCGCATATCCTTCACTACATGGTAGTGTAATTTATTGCCTTTATCTAAGTACTTTAGGATACCATTTAATGCTGTATTTGAGCTCTCTATTTCACATAGTAGTTTTTTGTCAAACACTATTATAGCTAATGGCAGAAGATACTTTATATTTGAAATAGTGGTTTTCAAAAAAGTTTTAGAAAACATTTTCAAAGCATATAAGGCAAGAGGTGAAGGTTCTCCTACTATTACAGTGTTTTCCTTTATTACTCCTTCATATACAGTTTTCTTTACTAGATTAATTAGTCTATCATCTTCTATGAAAAGTATGGCTACTGGTAACTTCTTGTCGTCAAACAATTTAATGATATTGTATCTTTTGGCTAACAATAGAGCTAACCTTATCACTTATATCCTTTGGAATATTCCTCAAAAACATTTATAATATTCTTCAATACGGTATGATGTCTGATTTCATCTTCAAATAATGTTCTTAAAATTTCTCTTATGGAATATATTTCAACTTGCTCAGCGATAGATAGTGTTTCTTTAATAGTTTTCTCTTCGGCTTCTAAATGTTCTTTCAATGTCCTTACTATTTTAGTTAGATCTTCGTAATTTTGAGGTATTTTCTCTAATTCTATAATGAACTCTTCCTTACTGATCCTGCTTAGTACTTTAATTATGGCTTTCAATATTTCTCTGTGTGCTATACTGTCGATAAGTACGCTTCTAAGAACCTCCTTTAACACTCCGCTTTTGAGTTTAGGAAGAACCCTAAAGTATTTTCGTATCGATTTTTCTTCAAGTTCCAAGTGTTTCTTAAGCTTTTCGACAACATCATCATAGGCGTTTTTCACATTTCCCTCCTCAACTACGTTTATAGTTCAAGAAGTAATTAAACTTCAACTCGATACTGTATTTTATAGAAGTTCCTCCTTATGTTTTAAAGCAAGCTTAATCATCTTCCTTAGCAACCTCTCTCTACTTGTTCTAAACATTCTTCTTAGTTTTTCAAATTGTGCATAGGTCTCCCAATCTATTTCCATGGATATTTTACCTGGGGTGTGTTTAGCTATTTTCAAAAGTATTTCAATAAGTTCTTTAAGATTCTCTCTGTTATAACCTATGTTATCAACAACTTCTATTTTGTTTTCTTTTAACTCTTCTACAATGTTTTCGGGAACTCTTGCTCTTGAAACCAAAACCATTACGTCAGGGTTGTAGAATTTCCTGTAAAGAGTAAGTATTTGAGGTTCCTTAAGCCTAAGAGTTTTCTTCTCCTTAACTGTTTCTACAGCTTCCGCTCTTTTCACACCCAAGATATCTGCTAAACCATCCCATAATCCTTGAATCCATTTGCTTCTCCATTCTTCAGCAGTTAGCGGTTTAGCGAAAGGTCCCCTCATATCCCTAACCCTAACGTACCAATCTTCAAGCTCCTTGCACTCAATTATCATGTGAGGTCTTTCTATTGGAGGATCTTGGCCAAGTCTAACTATATTTAGCACTTTTCCACCATAAACTAGCATGTCAGGTCTTAGAGCAGTGTAAAATCTCCAAGCTCTTTTTAGATCTTGAGTATCCTCCCAGCCAATAGGTCTCGGAGCTTCTATGAATAAACTAAGGAACCCTTTCCCCTCAACATACATTACTACGTTTGGAGGTATCCATCCTAACTTCTGCTTACCAGATCTTTCAAATGAAATGTACTTATGTTCAGGGTAAACAAGATAGCCTCCTTCCTCAGCTAACAGATTTAGTGTTGCAGCAATAACCCATCCCTGATAAATAGATCTCATATTTGTTCTAAGAGAAGTTCTTAAAGCAGCTCCAGCCACCTGCTCAAACTCTTCAGTATCTATTTTAAGTCTAAATAAATCATACATGTAATTGAAAATCTTCTTCCTCAAATGCGCATGAGGGTCTTCGAGAAAACTTCTGAGTTCTTTGGAAAATAGAACACCATCAATATTAAGGTTTTTCTTTAGCAATTTAATTTCTTCAAATAAGCGGTTTATCCACTCTTTAGCGACATTTACTTCTAAACCTAAAATATATTCTATGAAGCTATCTCTGAATTTTTCTCTTAACTTTTCAAACTCTCTAGCTAAATCACCTTTAAAATTAAATCTTCTCTTCTTATCGTGTTTTTCAAGGAAATCTAGTATTTTATGGTAAACCTGAATCCACTTAGGTTCCTCCACAACCTAACCCTAACGTGAAATATTCTGAAACAAGTATTCCTATTTTTCTCATTACTTCCCTAAGGTCTATGGAGGCTCTACTTTATAGAACCTAACTATGTTATCAACGTTTATCCTCGCGAAATATTCTTCTAAGCTACTATCTTTATTTAGTAATTCACGTTGATTATTAACCATCACCCAGGGATAAACCACAGTGCCTGGCCTACTAGGATCATCTAAAAAATCACTTTCAAAAACATATGCAGGTTTTAATTTCCTCGTACCCCACAGAATTAGCTCTTTAATCCCAGGTAAAGATGCAGGAAATTTTTCCTTCAGTGCGTATTCGATTAGCCCTGGTTTGGAATGGTGAAAGAGAATAATATTCCTGGCAACATTATACCTAGATATGATGTTCTTAATACTTTCTACAGTTATTCTTCCTCCTTGCTCTAAGTGCAAATGGATTATGCAGTCTATTCTTTCTTCACTAATTCTCTTAAACACGTATTCCATTATCAGCTCGTTTGCTATAACAAATTTAGGATCTACCTTGTAGTGGGGTCTACCTATTTCTCCTATCCCATCGATTATTCCTTCCTTGCACAGTTTTAATACATAGTCCAGTACTTTAATAGCTAAGTTAAATGCATTCTCTGCCTTTAAACCATATCTGTCTACAAGCTTGTTTAAATCTGCTGGATGGAATCCTAGTAGGCAAGCAGTTTTTACATGCCTTCTTGCTTTAGCGTTCTCTCTAATCATGTGGCGGAATGTTTTTATGTAGTTTTCATAAGTAGGTATAAGACCATAATGCCATGGAGATAAGCCTATGAATGCAATAAACCATCCACCATGCTTTTTAAATTTTTCAGCAATACCTTTCGCTCCTAAGCCTTTAACCGAATTAGCATGACAATGCGCATCAGCAAAGAACACTTACAACTACCTCTAAATGTTTTATCAGAGCAACCGAAAGCTCACCATGTTCCAGGCAGGGATCCCCCCATCATAATATTCTGTATCCAATCTTAAAATAACTGAGAACTATTAAACGTTTATAAATTCTTTTCTAAAAATATTAACATGACGTATCATGGGACGGGTAATTAAACCTGAGAAGGCTACTAGTAGGAGGAAAATCGTAGAGGACGCTATTAAAGATCTTGATCCAGCGCTTAGAGAAGCGTATAGGAGTATATTGTCTGAAATAAGTGATGATGCTCTTGAAGATGATAAGTACTTTAAACGAATCTTAAAGAGAATAGAAGAAGTTAAAAGGGGCCTTATTTAGAATTCTAAATTTGTAAGGTAAATCAAGTATGAGAATAAGAGTTGTAAAAAGAAGAGGATTTGAAGAACCATTTTCAATAGAAAAGCTTGAAAAATCAATAATTAATGCGCTCAAATGTGCTGGAATAGATTTGAAAGAAGCTCCTAAAATTGTCTCCAAAGTCCTAGAGATTTTAGAAAGTAGAATGGTTAAGGAGAAAGTTTATGCATCAGAAATCTCTGATACAGTAGAGTTAGTTTTCGTACAGAAAGCTATTAAAAACCCATTATGGCTTAACGCTGCAAAATGCTACACGCTGCACAGAATATATAGTGATGCTGGAAAAGTACCTGCAAAATTTTCTAAAACAGACCTCAGTCTATCATTTAATGCTTTAAAGGTGCTAGAATCAAGATATTTACTTAGAGATCCTAAAACAGGTAGAATTATTGAAACCCCTGATGATATGTTTAAAAGAGTAGCATATGCAATTGCTGAAGCGGAAAAATACTATGGTGCTTCTGAAAGCAAGGTTGAGGAGTACGCTAAGAAATACTATGAAATCATGTCTGAACTTAAGTTTATACCTAATTCTCCAACGTTAATGAATGCTGGAACAGCTCTAGGGCAGCTTTCAGCATGCTTCGTTATACCAGTAGCTGATGATTTAAACGGCATTTTTGAAGCTCTGAAAATAACAGCGTTAATTCAGAAAACAGGTGGAGGTGTTGGAGCAGACTTTTCCGAGCTTAGACCTAAAGGAGATGTTATTGAAACTACTGGAGGAGTTTCCTCAGGACCTATTAGTTTTATGAAAATTTTCGACATGGCAACAGAGGTAATTAAGGAGGGTGGTAAGCGTAGAGGAGCAAATATGGGAATAATGCATATATGGCATCCCGATATCGAAGAATTCATAATGTCGAAATGCGGTCCTAAAGAGGTGTTGAAAAACTTCAACATCAGTGTTGCAGTTTACGATAGCTTCATGGAGGCAGTACTTGAAGATAAGGAATGGCCTTTAATCAATACTAGAAAATGCCCTGAAATAAAAAATGCTCTTGGGAAAGAAGTATTAAATATTGCAAGGAAATGCTTAGAGAAAAATGTTGAGGTTAAGTGGGTTAAAGCAAAGCACTTATTCGATAAAATAGTTATGTGTGCTTGGAAAACAGGCGATCCAGGACTAGTGTTCATAGATGAAATTAACAGACATAATCCGACACCTAAATTGGGTAAAATAAGGTCGACAAATCCGTGTGTTACGGGTGACACTAGAATTCTTACAGCAAATGGTTGGGTACCTGTAGCTAAGCTTTTTGAAGAAGCTAAAAGGAGAGGTATTATCGCAGGTATTGTTGAGAAGGAGAGAGAAATAAGTAAACTGGGTGAAGATAAGGGCTATGAAACCGAAATTCTTGTGCCTTACGGTGAAAAACTAATACCTACAAAAGCGGTTGTTTGGAAAATAGGGCTGAAGAATGTGTGTAGAGTTATTTTCAAGGAAGGTTTCGAATTAAAAGCAACACCAGAACATAGAGTAAAACTAAAGCAGGGACCATGGGTTAAAGCGTCTGAGCTAAAGGAAGGAGATAAAGTTGAAACATACGGTTTATGGATTAAAGAAGCGACAGTTGAAAGAGTAGAAAGACTAGGAGAGCACATGGTTTACGACTTAAGTGTTCCAGGATATGGATGCTACATTTCCGAAGGGATACTAAGCCATAACTGCGGCGAAGTACCTGCGCTAAGCTGGGAATCATGTAACCTTGGAAGTATAAACCTTGAAAAATTCGTTAGATACGTTAATGGTAGACCTAAAATAGATTGGGAAGGACTAAAAGAAGTTGTAGAATTAGCCGTAAGATTCTTAGACAATGTGATAACGGTAAACAAGTTTCCATGTAATGAAATAAGAGAAGCAACATTAAGAACAAGGAAAATAGGATTAGGCGTTATGGGGTGGGCTCATTTCCTAATAAAGCTCAGAATACCTTACGATTCCGACGATGCATATTTCATAGCGGACAAGGTTATGGAGTGGATAGCTTATTGCGGCAAGGTAGCTAGTATAAGGTTAGCTAAGGAGCGAGGAGTATTTCCAGCTTTTAAAGACAGTATTTTTGTTGAAGGAAGACTCAATTTCGAACCTCAAATAGAGCATTCAAAAATCTACAATGAAGAGAAAGTTTCAGAGTATGCTAAAGAACTAGTTAAAGATAGGCCAAAAATAGATTGGAATGCTGTGAAAGAGGAGATTAAAAAGTACGGTATCAGGAATGCTACAGTTACCACGATAGCTCCAACAGGAAGCATAAGCATCATAGCTAACACGTCAGCTGGAATTGAACCCCTATTCGCAATAGCTTACATTAGGCAAATAAGTATTGGCAGGTTCTTAGAAGTAAACAAGCTATTCATTGAAGAACTAAATAAGCTTGGAATTCTAAATGAGGAGAGGATATGGGAGATAGCTGAAAAAGGCTCAATACAGGAAATACCTTGGGTTCCTCAAGAGCTAAAGAGAATTTATCGAACAGCACATGATATAAACCCTATAAGCCATGTTAAAATGCAAGCAGTATTTCAAAGATGGGTCGATAATGCAGTATCTAAAACAGTTAACTTAAGGTATGAAGCAACAATAGATGATGTTAGAAAAGTATACTTAGAAGCTTGGAAGCTTAAATGTAAAGGAATAACGGTTTATAGGGACAAGTCTAAGAGGGAACAAGTAATCTATGTTGGTGTTAAAGAAGAATTATTCAAAGTTAAACCCAAAGAATGGAAACTAGCTAAACTCATGCCAATAAGATTCAGGTTAAAAAAGAAAGAGTATCATGCAGCACCAGAGGATTATGCAGGCGGATGTCCTACATGTAATGTTTAAAACGCTTCTACTACTTTATTCTCCGCGAACCACTACTATTAACAATATAAATACTATCGAAAATTCCTTCGTATAGTGCTTTAGTATTTTCATCTACGGCTTGCTTGTTAAGCAAGGCTATACATGCAGCTGTTCTAGCATGTTCAAAAAGCTGTTTTAAGAACATATAAACGCTTTTAACGTCATTAGCTATAATCAAATCTGTTAGGTCATCAATTATAATTACTGCAACACCCTTAATATTGCTTAAAACGCTAAGCAATGTATGTAAAATAAGTGGCAGGTTCGTTATTGAAACTCCTTCTTTCTGCGCAACTAAACTGCTAACTGCAACCAGAACCGGTATAGCTTTCAATGATGTTCTCTTATTTACAAATGGTTTACCTAAACAACCAACAATAACTACAGGTAATCCTTTAAAGTAATTTAAAATATTATTAGTAACCTCTCTAAAGTAATCTGTTTTAGGATCATATTCTACAAGTATTTTCTGCATTTCTATTTCACGTTTCTCAACATCTTTTTCTCTTAAGAACACGGTACTGTATCCTTCAACATACCGTATGTATGGTGCTAGGAGAGATTTTGGGAAAATGTACGCCATGGCTAAGCCTATAATGAGCCACGTAATGTTCATGAAACCATAAGCTGAACGTAGAAAAATACTAGAATAGGTCATTGCTACTAATCCTATTGTTAGCTGAGTATAGATTAGAGAGCTTATTATTTTAAGACTACTAATTACTTCTTTAACTCTCCAAAGACTTTCTGCTTTACTATATATGACATGTAGAACGTGAAATAGTAGTATGAGTGTAGTCCAGAAAATAATTAGGGCTGTGGGATCATAGTATACGGTGTAGTCTCCATAAGCATAAACATATAGTGCTGAAGGACCTAGAAATACATATATTAGGCCTAGAAGAAGTAGGAAAGTTGTAATTACGTATGGTGGTTTAGTAATTAAGATTTTTATTGCTCTAAATTCGTTTCCTCTGCTCACTATTAAACACGAAATATAATTAAGAATAAGTGCCATTATTACTGAGGCTGTAATGCCTATAAGGCCGGGTATGCTTTTACCGTGGAAGCTAAAGCACTCTGGTCTACTTCCTAAAACTAGGACAACTATCGTATAGAATAGAGCATTAGAAAAGTATGTTGCCGAATACAGTACAAGTATAGCAAACAATATACGCCATAGTTCCTTAAGGGTTGTAGCTATCGTCATATAATAATACATGATTACAGTTAAGGCTAAGAAGAGGGCTGTTGTCCAAATAACAGATACCGTAATTAAGTGTAGGTCTGCGGAAACCAATTTGACCCCATCAAGCCGGCATAAGAGGAATTACTTTAACACCAATATTTGTAAATACTAGTTCATGAGCTCTTCTACTATGCGCACTACCTCTCATTTTTAAAACATACATTTTCGTTCTTAATTCGCCTTTATGAATAAACCTCTTTAGTAAGATAATGGTGTCCGCGATAACCTCCTCTACACCAGTACCTATTCTCCTAGTTCCATAAAACACGTTAGCTGTAGCAATAACTGTCACCCCTGGAGGTTTAATTTTTCTTAAAACATCTACGAGGCTTCTTGCTTTCGCTAATTCAGGAGTATTTAAAAGCAGTGTAGTAAGAGAGTCTAGGACAAGAAGCTTAGCATTAAACTCTCTTATTTCATGAGCGATAAATGTTATGATATCTTTAGCTAAGGTTTCCGTAGGGGCAACAAGATCTAAGAGCTTAAACTTTCTCTCTTCAATTAATTTATCTAGATTCCAGCCGAATCCTTTTAAATAATCCTTAAGTTTAAGTCCTTCATCAAAACTAACATAAATAACGTTTTTGCCGTGAAGAGCATTAAAGTAGGCTATTTGAGAAGCTAAAACAGTTTTTCCCGTACCTGAACCTCCGGCAATAAGTAATATACTTTCCTTAATAATGCCTCCGTTAAGGACTTCGTCAAGACCTTGAACATATGTAGGTATTCTCTCTAAGAAACGTGTTGACACACTACCCCCATAATCATAGTAAATGTTCAATAGTAGTTAAAGTATTTTGTTAAGAAAAATATAGCGTATTTTCCAATAAAGTTTAATTACCGTAATCGCCGATAGGTCATTTCAGGTGTATCAAACTATGCCAAACATAGACTATTACGACTTCGGAGTAATAATTGTTGATGGGAGAAAATATAGCAGAGACCTAATTATAACGCCGAAGAGAATTATAAGCAACTGGTGGAGAGTAGAAGGCCATAAACTATGCTTAGAAGATTTAAGAGAAGTATTGGATGAAGAATTTGAGTATTTAGTTATTGGAACAGGCTACTATGGTTTCATGAAGGTTCTTGATGAGGTTCTAGAAAAAATGGCCCGCAGGAAAGTTAAAGTTATAGCTAAACCCACAAGTGAAGCTGTGAAAGTGTTTAATAAGCTTGTAAAAGAGGGTAAGAAGGTTGTAGGCGCTTTTCACTTAACTTGCTGAAGCTAACCTATACCCATTATTGTACGCATTCTCCTTATTTCACGTTCCCTAATAGTTACTTGAGCTATTAACGCTACTATGATGACCACTCCATGAACAAGTCTAATCCAAAAACCTGTTACACCAACAGCTAATATACCTGTCTCAATAAGTTCCAGTATTAGCCCGCCAATGAATGTCCCTAATATTGTACCTATACCGCCTGTTACCGGTGTTCCTCCCACTATGACTGAAGCTATTGACTTTAGAAGATATATTTCTCCTAAAGCAGGCCAAAATGTTGCCATTTCAAGAGTTACTAAGATGCCTGCAAATGCTGCTATTACTCCATGTAGCATGTAAACGTACATTAGAACTTTATTAGTGTTTATACCTAACATTTTTGCCGCTTCCCTATTATCGCCAGTATAGTAAATATATGCTCCAAACTTGTGGAAGTTAAGGAAAATCCATAGTACTACAGCTATGATTACCGCCCATACTATTTGCATAGGTATGCTTCCTATTCTCCCAACAAGAGCTTGGTAAATTAGCACACCCCTGTATCTGCCTAGAGGAATACTAAATCCTTCGGTTGCAACCAAAACTACTCCTCTCCATAGAAACATTGTACCTATAGTTGCAATAAGTGAAGGTATTTTACACTTCGTTATTAGAAATCCATTAAGCATACCAGCTACGAGTCCTGCTAATAGGGCTAAGATAATACCTAGGGGGCTTGGTCCAAGAGCACGCCAGGTTACGGCTAGTATCCATCCACCTAAAGCCATCACTGAAGGGAAGGATAGATCTATCTCTCCAGAAATAATGACGTATGTTAGGCTTAAAGCAGGTATTATTGTGAAAGGAGCTACAGATGTAATAGCTGCGTAAGTCGCAGGGTCGCTAAATCCTTCAGGGTTCATTGCGAAGAAAATTAGCCAAAGCAGTAGGAAAATTATAGATATTGCTACTTGTAGTTTGTACTTATTGAATGTACCAACTACTATACCACCGAAGCTTTTTGATGCGGGATTTTTTCTCTTCATATTGCATTCCTACGCTAACTTACTCTTGACCACCACGTATTAGGTTTATCTTTTCATATTCTACGGGTATTTTACCTGTTCTAGCTATAGAAACCATTATGTGGGATAAGTCCTCAGGCGTTAAATCTGCTTTCATAAACTCTGCAACTATTTTCCCTCTATCTAATAGTACGAAGCGGTCTGCAACAGGGTATACATGGTATATGTTGTGGCTTATGAATATGCATGACTTGCCTCTCTTCTTGAGCTCCAATACATATTCTAGAACTCTTTGAACTTCAGAGATCGATAATTGTACCGTTGGTTCATCTAATATAACAAGGTCTGCTTCAAAACATAGTGCTCTAGCTATTTGAACACCTTGTTTATAGCCTCCTGAAAGGTATTTAACTGGAGTATCTGCAGACATCGCCTTAAGCCCTATCTCCTTAAGCAATTTAGTTGCTGTATCTCTCATCTCCTTAATTCTAAGAAAACCGAAAGGTCCGGTCAGCTCTCTTCCCATGAAGATGTTTCTCCATATAGTATGGTTTTCTGAAAGAGTTCTCTCCTGGTGTACTAAAACAATGCCTAGCTCGTAAGCCTTTTGAGGTGTTAGCCTTCTGAAGGCTTGGCCTTTAATCAGTATTTCGCCTTCATCTGGAGCATAAATGCCTGCTATTATTTTAACCAAGGTTGATTTACCAGCACCATTATCTCCAACAAGACCCACAATTTCGTTATTTCTAACTTTGAAATTCACTCCTTTAAGAGCAATAACGTCTCCAAATCTTTTTACAAGATTTTTCGTTTCAACAATATACTTAAAGCCGCTCATTAGGTAATTAACCTCCTTCCTACTTTCAGCTTCCGTTAGTATGGTTATAGTAGAAGTTTAAAAAGATATTTAAGTTAAAAATAAAAATTTTATTATTGCTTTTACCTATAACCTGCTTCGACTAGGTCTTTAACCCACTTAACTTCTTCAGGACCAATTACTGCTCCGCCTGTGTCAATGTATAGTCCGGCGAAGCCATATTTCTTGCTTAGGAACATGTTAAGTACTGTTAGGAAGCCCTGCAGATACGGTTGCTGATCGATAACTAATTGCACGTAGCCTTCTTCTAAACCCTTAACTGAACCTGGTGTTAAGTCGAAGCCTATCACAATAATTTCTCCTGGCTTCTTACCTAAGGATTTCATGTAGTCTGCCGCAGCAGCTGTTGTACCTCCACCATCGAAACACATCAGTACTACATCTGGATGCTTAGCAAGATATCCTGACACGTATGGTAATCCTTCCGCTGGGCTACCGTAAACCTCTGGTGGGTGGGAAACCCTGTCAACAATGAGTCCCGCTTCTTTAAGAGCGTCTTCTACTCCTATAGCTCTTAGAGCTCTTGCAGGCTGCTCCCAGCTTCCAGAGAATATTGCTGCTCTAGTCCCTGGTTTCAGCTTGTCAGCAAATCTTTTGAGCGCTTCTTTAGCTAAAGTATAGCCTGACATGTATAGGTTTTGTCCAACATACCCTGTGAACCAGTATTTCTCTCTTAACTCTGGAATATCTACGTTGGCTAGCGTTACAAGTATACCTTTGTCAGCTGCTTCCTTAAATAGGGGTTCTAAAGCTTCAAGGCCGGGATGGCCCATAACTACGATACCGTCCGGGTTCGCGGCTATAGCCTTCTTAAACTCAGCAACCATCTTGTCTGGATCCCATTTTGTGTGCGCATAAACTAGCTTAATCCCTAGAAGTTCAGCAGCATCCGTAGCTCCCTTATACAGTCTTGCGTCGAAAGGATCTCCTGCCGCACCACCAATCCAGTATATGACCATACCCTCTCCAGGTTTAGGTGGCGGTGTAGGCACAGGTTTAGCGTAGTAGCCTACAGCTCCAGCAATAATAGCAATAATAACTATGGCTGCGATGAAAACCGGGAGAGAAATCTTCTGCACTTTCTACACCATAAGGAATTTATTAGTAAGAGAGAATATTAACGTTTCTATAATGTTACGTAAATACTATACATAAACACATGAGAGACCTCGTTTCTGCGCAGAAAACCGCTTAATATTCTCCTTATTAAATATATTACACTAAAAATAGTGGATGTAGGGTTTTTGAATTTTAAAAGATTATTTAAATATTAAATCAGTGTAAACTCTATTTTCATAAGTTCTGATAGTAGCCTAAGCTCCTCAACATAGTTACCATACGTCATTACTACATGATGGCTGAAAGCATTTTTACTTACTTTCTTAGCGTCATCTACCTTAACCCCTATGGAAACTCTGCAATGTGTCGTATCTGCAGTCCAAATAACTTTCCCTGTAGTTGTCCATATCTTGTCCATATCCCAGTGCATACCTGCGAGAGTTACTGTTAATCCCTCTATAAGCTCCGCATACGGTGTAATACCTTTAGCCGTTGCATGGTAGTCACGCAGAGTAATTTTACACGTTGGACATGCAAATGATGGAGGTAAGACATCATGGTTAACAACGACAATATTATTCTCTATATCCATATGTGTCGCGTTCTCGTTAAGATTACCCATTAAGACGGACTTGTTTGAAACTCCCATTAACATAGCCATAGCAAATAATGCTGGCAAGTCTGCTTCGCAACCGCAAGGAATACCTTCATCTATTAATAGGGAATATGCTAAGCATGGTACATACTCTATTTCAGGTAGTGCAGCACAGTCTACAGTAACAGCATTAGCGTTATATTTTCTAAGCATATTTTTTAAGGCCTTATATGTTTTCGCATAAATGTGCAATGTTTTTTCCCTATTATCTCTAATGATAAATCGTTCCTTCCATTCCTTAACTACGTCCTCTACCTTTCCGTCGCTTATTTCCTCTATTTCTTCTAAGTAATCTTCTAACGTTAACTTAATGAATTCCGCACCAAAGCGTTTATTTAGGTACTCTAAACTTATTTGAGGCCCTACTGCAACGCTATGTGATGGAAAATCTCCTATGTACAATACTTTCATTGTCTTAATGAATCGATGCCCTCTAAGAGCTCTTATTAGTGAGAATACTTCATCAGCGCCCATGGTGAAATATCTTTTCGCTTTTGAATACTTGTTAAATCTCAGCTTCGATATTCTCCCATGAATTGAGTAGCCCCAGCTATCCCATTCAACAAGTAGCGGTTTATTTAGCAGCACGAGTTTCTCAAGAATGTTGTCTTCAGCAAACCAGTCTTCACTATCTCCTATAAGTATTGCATCCACGTCTTCCGGTATTTTCACTACATCCTCAACTTTCCTAATTTCAATAGGTTCCAATACTTCAACAAGGCCTTTCCTCTTTAAAGCATCTAAACTAACGTCTTCTGGAGGAATTTCTTTACTCCTTAATACATCTCTAGGCTTCTTTGGACCTTTAACCCATGCTGTCTTAGCTAAAGGTGTTTCATCAGAATCCCATATTTCAAGAGCTTTCTTCATTCTTATAGGTTGAATTTTAACTTTAACCTTCCTCATAGTTAGAACACCATTCTATCTTCTTCAAGGACCCTTAGCTTTAGAAGTGTTGCTAGCTCCCTAAATTCTTCTCTCCAATCACCGTAGAATATTACTCTATGCCACCCTGATCTACGTAGCCAATTTTCAGCTAATGCCTTAACATTTGTTTTACCAATGAGTTTTACCGAGCAAGCGTAGTTTGAGAATTCAATAGAAGTTATTTCAGCAGTGTGTATTATTAGAATTCTGTCTTCTGGAGCTAATCCAACAGCCGTTACTGTCTCATTTACTGGAAGCTTAACATGTATTGAGGCTTTCTTTAAACCTAAATGAGCTGGCGTAATGATATATGGGTATTTTCCTTTCTCTTTTCCCAAGGGTTCTAAGGGAGCATAGCAATGGTAATATATAACTTCATTGCGTAAACTATCTACAGCAACATCAACTATGAAGCCCGGTCTTCCAGTTAAATATTTGCCTGCAATAATTAATACTGCAGAGTAGGGGTCAGCTTCGCATACAGGGATTACATTATCGCTCCATAGTTCCATATATCCTAAGCATGGCCAAGCATCCAATATTCCAATGTTTCTCAGCACAATACAATTTACTGCTATACTGTTTGCTCCATAGTCTTTGACAGCTTTCTTCATGGCTAAATAGAGTTTTGCCGATTTAACGATCTCATCAATGTCCGTTTCAAGGTTTTTCTCAGCTTCTCTAATCCACTTATCAGCTATTGTCCTAGCTTCACTATCGCTTACTTGTTCATAGTACTTCTTAACAAATTCTTTAGCGTCCAAAATTATAGGCGTAATTCCGGTAATTGCTTCTACGCTTTTCAATGAGGAGTACAAGTCTATGCTAAGAGGGTATTCTAGTTTTAACAAGTATTTCTCGCTAGGGCTAACTATGAATAAGATCCTAGAGTTCTTTAAACCATGAATTGTTCTAAGCAAGTTAATTTTCTCCAGTACTTCCTTGCTAGAAACGTCTCTAGTTACTTCGCCAATTACAGGTATATCGTAGGTTTTTGCTTCTGAGTATTCTAGTAAGAAATCTCCTGAACCACCATAGGATTCAGCGATCATTATAACTGGTTTATAGCTGTAAAGTATGGGCCTAACTAAGCCCGTTATACAGTTTAAAATGAAGACAACGTAGCCTATACTCCCTGCTTCTTTTTCGAGAAACTTTTTAACGTCTTCAGAATCTTTTATGTCATGTATTGAAAATTCTATTTCCGGATACATTTCCTTAAGTTTTCTTACAATTCTCTCCTTCATTTCGCTGAACCATTTTTCAGATGCTGGTGGACCTCCTATAGCCCCTAATGGTGGGATGATGAAGGCAATCCCTATTCTAGCTTTGTTAGATAAGAATTCCCCCATAAGGACCTCCAATTGTAAAAGATACCTTAAGAATTAAATAAGTCTTCTCAAGGTGAATACTTAGGATAACTATTGGACTGGTACTGTGGTGTGTGATTATAATGGAGTATGTTAAAGTTCATGAAATTAGATGGAACCCCCTTATTAAGCAATGGGTTATAGTTGCAGGACATAGAGGACGTAGACCCTGGAGGCCCGAGGAAAAAGGCTTGCTATGCCCGTTTTGTCCTGGAGCACCAGAAACTAAGGACTTAGGTTCATGGGATGTAATAGTTCTTCCAAACAAGTTTCCTGCTTTATCTCTTGAAGCACCTAAGCCTACCCATCCCGCTGTTGGTCTTTTCAAAGCTAGAAAAGCTACTGGAATATGCGAGGTTATTGTTGAAACACCCGTACATGAAGGAGACCTCTGCGATATTGAGTTAGAACATATGAAGAAGGTAATAGAGGTCTTTTCTAAGGAATACGCTAAGCTGGGATCTTTAAGCTACATCAAGTACGTTGCTGAGTTCAGGAATAAAGGGAAAGAAATAGGGGTCTCATTAACTCATCCACACTCGCAAATATATGCGCTACCATTTATTCCTCCGCGGATAAAATGCGAATTAAAGTCCTTCAAAAAATACTTTAAAAAGAAGGGGAAATGTCTTCTATGCGATATTATAGATTTAGAAAAGAAGGAAGGGGAAAGAATAATATATGAAAATCATTATTTCATAGCCTTACTTCCATATTTCGCCATGTGGCCTTACGAAATACATGTTTACCCTAAAGGACATGTACAGTCTCTACCAGACCTATCTGATGAGGAGGAGCTTCACTTAGCTGACATGTTGAGAGTTATAACAGCCACGTATAATACATTATTTGATAGAGATTTGCCATACATGATGGTTTTCCATCAGAAACCTACCGATAATAAGGATTACGGTTATTATCATATGCACATTGAATTTTACCAACCATATAGAGATAAAGATAAGTTAAAATATGCTGCGGGCATCGAGTGGGGCTTCTGGGTTTTCACATATGATGGTGTACCTGAAAGAAAAGCCTACGAACTAAGAGAAGCTTGCAGGAAAGCCTTAAGAAAAATAGGTAGGTATTTAGGAAAAACTCCTTAAACTAAAGTAGTATTTTAAATTTTGAGGTATTAAGTCTTGGCCTCAACTATAATTAATGATCTTACTAAAGAGTTTAAGGAAGCATATGGTCAAAATCCTCGTTTAATAGTATCTTCTCCAGGGAGGCTTGATTTCCTAAATACTCACCAGGATTACAAGGGCTTACCTGTGGTTTCCATAGGTGTTAATTTAAGATCATATACCGCTACAGCTGAGAGAGATGATGATTATTGCTATGTTTTATCAGTAAACTTGAAGAGAGAAAGAGTAGAGTACAAAGATGTTTTTAAACTTACCGAACTCGAATTGCGTAGTGGAAAATGGTTTGGAAACTATTTGCGTGCTGCAACAAAGTCACTTATTGAGCAAGGATACAAAGTTAAAGGCTTTAATGTTGCAATACTTAGCGAAGTTCCTATAGGTGGCGGGCTAGGTAGTAGTGCTGCATTTACTGTTTCGTTCCTTGGAGCACTAAATGAAATTTTCAGCTTAAACCTGAGTAGGAAGGAAATAGCTGAAGTAGCTTATCATGCGGAACATGACATTATGGGAGTACCTTGTGGAAGACTTGACCAGTACGGTTCAGTTTTCGGCGGTGTGATTAAAATAGAAACTAGACCACCATACAATATTGAAGAACTACCTTTCAAGCAGGGAGTTTTTATAGTACTAGATTCAGGTATAAAGCATAGTACAGCCGAAATACATCCCAAAAGGCAGGCCGACATAAATTATGGATTAGAACTACTTTTAGAAATGCCCGATTTACCTGCTAGTTTAAAGAAGAAACTGGGGAGAAAATACTATGAACCTAAATGGGAAGAGTTAAGTGAAGAACAAATACTCCCTTACATTGAAAGACTACCTGAAAAACCCAGGAATAGAATATTGTTTACTATAAGAGAACATAAATCTACTGAATTAGCTCTTGAAATTATGAAAGGAAAAATACCAAGTATCGAGACTATAGTGCGAATACTCGGTGAAGAATGGAGAGAGAACATAGAAAAGTCCCTAAGACATCATAATCCATTGCTAGCGTTAATAGGCACTATTATGAATCAGCAACATGCTCTGCTAAGGGACTTATATGATCTAAGCCTACCAGAACTTGAGAAAATAAGAGACTCAGCATTAGAAGCAGGTGCTCTAGGCGTAAAAATTTCGGGTGCAGGTCTTGGAGGATCATTAATAGCATTGGCGGAAAACGTTGATGTAGCTAAAAGAGTTTTAGAAAAAGGCATCAACACCGGGGCTAAGAGGGGATGGATAGTAAGTATAGATGTTGGCCTAAAAAGAGAATTACTTCAGCTTTAAGAACTCTGTTTTAACGTTAGTTCTCTCAATAACAAGAGCTATTCCTTTGACTCCCTTAGGTCTATAGGCGTTATGCCATTCACTAACAATGTAAATAGTGTTTTCCTCCATAGGTACTTCTATAATTTCTTTACCATTCTCGCTTAGAACAAGCACGATAGATCCTTCAACAAGGTAAAATAGCTCAGGTTCATCATGTTTCTCAAGCCACGCAATTTGGTCTCTCGAAGTAAACTCAGGAACATATATGCCACACTGCCATCTATTATTGTCCTTATAGACTACTTCCCATCTCTGTTTGGGTCTGATAGGAATTTTAGTAACCATGATTAGGCACCTTAATTTCTTATTGAAAGCTCGTGTGCTAGAGCTTCCGCTGTTAACTTAATAGCTTCTCTACTTGAATATTTAGGTTTCCACCCTAGCCTCTTAATCTTCTCAATACTTAGCAGCATAAATTTAACATCGCCTGGCCAACCTCTACCATCAGGTGTTCCACCAGTGAAAATTATTTTAGGTTTAAGCCCTAGAACCGAGGAAACTATTTGAGCAATCTCACTAACAGTAACCCAGTCTTCATTACCCACATTATATGCTTCAAACATGTTCTTTAGCTTACCAGTTATAAGTAATGTTGCTTCAATAGCATCGCTTATGTATAGGTAGCTTTTTCTTTGAGTACCATCGCCAAGTACTTCAAGAACGTTGGGATTCATCTTAAGCTTCATAATAAAATCATAAATTACGCCATGCCTAAGTCTGGGACCAACGATATTAGCGTATCTTATAGCTGCGGCCTTGAAACCATATAGGTGAGCATACGAGCATATTAAAGCCTCGCATGCAGCCTTAGAAGCCCCATAAACACTTATAGGCTTCAAAACATGTTCTTCAGGTGTAGGAAAAACTTTAGCATCACCATACACCGTACTAGAACTTGCGAAAATAAACTTTTCAACATCGCTCTTTCGCCTACAAGCTTCCAATAAGTTAAATGTTACAAGAATGTTTTCGTTGAAATGTACTCTAGGTTCAGTTACACTAACCCTAACTTCAGGGTTTGCAGCTAAGTGGAATACTACATCGACGTCTTCAATAACCTTCTTACATACATTCTTATCTTTCAAGTCTCCTCTAATAAACTTGAAACAAGGATTAACAAAATGCTGTTTTATGTTTTCAATAAAACCGCTACTGAGATTATCCACAACACGTACCTCGTAACCTAGTTTCAATAAAGCATCCACTAAATGACTACCTATAAAACCTGCCCCACCAGTAACTAGAACTTTTGCCATAAATGAGTTCCCGTGGAAGACTATTATACTAGAGTGATATTAACTATTAGCATCTATAAAATATTTAATTTAACACATAGTGTAGAAAAATTTAGTATATTGCTTTAATCTCTTCTAATACCTTTTTCTCACAGCGCATAAACTCATTAAATACATTACGCACTTCAATAAACTTTCTAAAAGTAATTAGCGCTGTTTCACTTATCGAATCTGTTTCCCTATTTACAAAGCTAGAAAGTGTTTCTCTAATACTTTTCAAGAGTACAGCAATGTTTTTCTGGCATTTTTGTAGTTCACTATTTTGTTTTTCTAAATTACTTTTTACTATTATAGATGAGAGCGTTAATTCCCGAAGCTCAACATGGTTTTTAAAAGTATGGGCAAGTATTGTAAACTTATGTAGTGAGAATACTATGTTTTTTATGGTGTTAAATTTTTCTTTAGGTGTCTTAGGTTCCCTATTAAAGTCCTTAACATGCTCCATAATCTCGTTCAAAATTTTCTTAAACTTCTCATGGTCTTCTATTAGGAGATTAAGAACTAATTCCATAGGTAAATGCAGCTCTACACTTGATGGTAAAAACTTGTCTTTTCCAACTTATATTAGTTTTGCTACCCCTTTTGACCTAATTTTTAAAACAATGTTTTAAAGACAATACTTCATGTACTTGATGAGATATAATAAAAAATTATAAGTATGCCTAGCAAGGTATGCAATGATTTTGAACTGAGCCAATACAAAATATTTTCTTTATATTTATTGAGATAGTATAGTGCAATGCGCTATTTTAATTTTTTAAATATTTTTTCCTCTCTTTCCATATGTTTCATGAAAATTTCGCGAATATTCATGAACATTTTTAATATAGCTGCTGCTGTTTCCTCTAAAGGCTTTGCTCTTTCTCTGAACTCTGAGAATTCTTTTTCAAGGTCTTTGAGCATGTTAGCTACTAGTACATGGGTTTCCCTTAACTTTTTAGCTTCGTTTTTAAACCCTTTTTTCTCTAGCATTTTAAAGACTGTTAATTCTTCTAATTCTCTATGTTTTTCAAGCATTCCAACGAATATAGAGAACTTATGAGTTATAAACACTATATCTTTCATAGCCTTGAACTTCTGTTCAGGACTTAATAACTTTTTGTTTAACCCTCTAGAAAGCTTTCCAATTTCAGATAGAATTTTAGTGAATTCTACATGATCCTTTGCTAGGAGATCTAATATGGCCTCCATGAGTTATTCCTTGATAAACCTTTCCGCAATATCTTGCTTTGGATTCTCAGTACTTATACTTTACTACAGCCTTTTTGAACTCTAAGTGGGAAAGGTAAAAGTTTTGAACAGTGTAATTTAGTATTGTAACTGTGATACGCTATGAAGATTAGCGCCTATGAATTCAGAAACCTCTCTAAGTCTTATGGTATAATTGAGTTCGAAGGAGAAGAATATGATAGCATAGTTTCCAATATGAGTAGGTTAAAGGAAAAGCTGAAAGATATGTTGGAGCATCTTCTTGGAAATTTGAGATGTTTTAAATATGCTGAAGGATTCATGATATATGATGGTAAACGATACTCTCTAGTATATGTTGGTTTTGAAACTGAAGATAATGCTATTTTTACTTTCGAACTATATCCTAACTCTATGTCTGTAGAGTCTAACACTAACATTAGTGAACTCATGAAAACCATAGATTTAACTATTAAAACTCTAATAGGGAAGAAGTAATACTATTACTTATAGAAAATTACTTTACATGTCTTTTTCTCAAACGTGCACAAGTACTTAAAAAGCCCGCCTTCCAATCTTAAGAATCCTCTAGCAAAACCAATGTGTTTAGAATTTTCGCAAATTTTGGAGGCTTTAAGAATTATGTACTTAATAGAATTGTACATATAGAAGTATTTTGGATTGTTACTGTAGAGGTCTTGGTGAACCTTGAAAATATCACCTACTTCTTTTACTCTCTTCGCACCTACGCTCATTAGCTGGTTTAATAGTAAAGTAAGAGAGAGAAGTAAGGTTGCTATTCCTCCTAAATAACTGTATGGTAGTAGAATTAGTATTATAAACAATATTAGTATTAGAATTAATGCTAAATATGAGAAAATGATGCTGCGAAATGTAAAAATGGCTTTCAGTAGTTCGAAGTCTATGTCTTTTAGGCAGTTAAAACTGAAAGTTGTTTTACCCATGAAACATATGATTCCTGATTCGCCTCTATCCTTAAACTCAATAATTATTTTTGAAGACTTACATAGTTCATTATATATTTTATTGAGATTACTTAGCAATATTTCCTTAAGGTCTTTCTTAAGCTTCTTTTCTTTAAGTCTTCTTAGCACTTTCAACTATAACCTCTAGGGCTTTCTACAGTTTATGTTAGTATTTTATATCTTTTTCTTCCGAATTTAGACATTAATGCCTCATATTCTCTTTTGCTGAGAACTGTTAGTACTTCTAAAACATTACCTTTTAAAGAATAGGGTACAGCTATGTTCTTCATGGAAACAGCTATGTAAATGTCGTTCCAAGAATCATAAACTAATTGTACGGGGTTATGTAGAGCTTCATAAATCTCCTCTATTCCTATATTTCTTTTCCTCATCCTATCCTTAGCATGCCTAGATAGTTTAACCTTGAACATTGTCACTGTTCTTCCCGTAGAATATTAGCATAGCTCTTAATAAAGTATAATTGACAGTAGCTGCCAATTATCCTAGCGAGGAGAAATAATGGCGGTGAAAAGGCTTAGAGTACTACTATTCGGAACTCCTGAAAACCCATGGTTTAACATGGCTTTCGAAGAAGCTCTGGCAAGAGTTGCCTCGGCAGGAATGATTAGAGATCCTTGTTTAAGAATTTGGAGGAATAAGGAAGCAATAGTCATAGGATACATGAGGAACATTGAAGACGAAGTCAATATTGAACTAGTTAGTAAATGGGGGATACCAATAGTTAGGAGGTTTACGGGAGGAGGAGCAGTATATCATGACCTTGGAAACGTAAACTACACAGTAGTAGTTAAACCCGAAAAGAAAATAGAGAAACCATTAGATTACATATACTCTAAACTACTAAACGGAATACTCTTAGCTTTGAGAAAACTGGGTTTGAAACCTTACGTGGAAAACGTAAATGACATAGTGGTTAACGATAAGAAAGTTTCAGGAACTGCTGCAACACTTTTCTGGAACATAACCTTTCTTCATGGATCACTTCTCATAAACGCTAACTTAGAGAAGTTAAGAACTGTGTTGAAAATACCGCCAAAATGGAAATACGTTGAAAAAGTTAACCCAGTAAAGTATAAAGTAGCTAACTTAAGCAATTTTCTAAAAGAAAACATGACTACGAAGGAGATTATTGAAAACATAATCTCAGGGTATGAAGAACTATTTGGAGCAAAAGCATATTTAGATAAGCCCTCTAATTTAGAGTTGGAACTAGCGAACTTACTTCTGAAAGAAAGATATATGAAGAGATCATGGAATATAATGAAATACTCCATATGGGAGTATAAAGATTTGGAAAACAAAGTTCAATCACTTCTAGAAAGCTATAGGTTTTCGAAACAGGCTTAAAGATAAAGAAAGTTCCATTATACTAGCTACAATTTACTAATATCAGTCAAGCTACAGGTTTCTACTTTATCATTTTATATGAGTGTATCGAAGCATAGGTTTCAATGTCCCTTGGCACTACGAAATTTTGAGATGAGCATCTAAATTACAGTAAAAACATTGAGACTATCGTTGCCTTTCTACTTCTACTACTTCATGGCGTTTTCTCTTAACTTTCTTTTTATTTTCTCATAGAAGTTTGCTGACGGGAATGCTCTTCCACACTTAGGACATACTATTAGTGGTGGTCTTTCTCTTTCTTCCTTACTTGCTGAAGTTAATGTTACATTTACTACAGCCTCGTATAGTAAGTAAAATTCTTTGGGTTCTCCTTCAAAACCGCAGTGAGGACATCTAATTTTCTTCATACTCCTACCACATTAAAACTTTATTTTTCTTAAATTTGCTTTTAGGTTTTCTTCCAGGAATATATATAATACCTGTAACTATCAAAAACATGCCCCCCAATATTCCTTTTTAAGTAGGGGAGCTATAATTAACGATATAAACCTCAGAGTAAGCAATATCATTCCAAACTTTAATAATATGGCTATTCCAATTATTACCCCTAAACCTTTCCTAGGGGAGCTGGTTAAAGCGCTAAGTACCATTATTGCCCCGAGAACTAAGTTAATTGTTTCTCCATCGAATGCAAAATATCAGCTTTTTCAACAAATAATTCACCAACATGTTATGCTTAGTACTCTCTGCGAAGCAACATAGAAACGTTATTAGTATTTCTTTTATAAACGTGTTAATCTTAGGTTAAATTTAATAACTACATAGTTTTTAGCATTAAGTTAGTTTTACAGAACCTTAACGAGGAAGCATAGTATTGAATTACGAGGTAATTGAAGGGTTTGTTGAGGTTAAAGGCCAATACCCTATTCTTATAACTGCTACCCACGGCTATGGTACCGATAGGTTTAAGGATATTGTATTGAGGCTTAAAGAACTTAACTTGTACGATGATTTCAAAGACTTAGCACCATATACTTCAGCTGTTGATTTTTTAACTGGTGAAATTGCGTTTAAGGTTGGTGTAGCCGAGAAATGTTGGGTTATTCTTCCCACTGTAAGTAAGGTTGATTACCTAAGTGGATTACCGATACCGGATTATAATTTAAACAAGGAATATGCTTCAATAACTCCTTTCTGGCGTAGGGTTGAAGAACTTGTTAGAATAGAGCATGTTAAATTTATAGTTGATATTCATGGTATGAAAAGTGTTAATAAATGGCCGGATTTCTGCATTTCATGTGCAAACTACACTACTGCTTCGAAGAAAACAGTTGAATACATAGTATATTTAATATCTGAAGCGAGATTTACTGTTAGAGTAGATAGACCATTTAAAGGAGGTTCCTTTATAAGGCATTTCGGTAAACCTCCAAGAACCGAAGCTATAGGTTTAGAAATTAAGAGAGACCATAGGTTCTTGGGTTCACGTATTCCATCCGTGATTAGACGTATTGTGAGAGGAATTATTAAGCTTAAAAACTACTAAAGTATAGGATATAATCTAAAAACCATACGCATACATGAGGCTAAAACAAGTATGAACAAGACAAGTATACAAGTAATAATTATTATAGTAGTGTTAGCGATAATAGTTGCAGGGATGTTTTCATTAACCACACTGTTTCCGAGAAAACAACGTTCATTACAACTTCACCTAAAGGAAAATACAAGAGTATTAGGCTCATTGGTGAATAAGTATATGCCGCTGAAATTAAAGCCCTAGCAAACAATACGTATTATGCTAAATCATCGGTAAAAGGCGACAGCTACTATTTGAAGTTAGTATTTAAAATAGCCCCTCCTTTAAAAGGTAATGAGTATTTAGCTTTAAACATATCATCTAACGTAGGTATGTTTTTAGCGTTACACTTTATTCATCAAGACTTCTCGTAGACCCTGAAACCGGTGAATTATGTGAGAGAAACTGGTACAATATTCAAATAGCTAACATGATAAATAAAACAGTAAGAAAACCCTCTGAAAAACCTCCGGTTCATGGCCTGTCCATACTTTTAAAAGGTAATAGAAGTACCATCGAAGTTCTGGACTTAGACCACATGGAAAAGTTTGTCCTTTACAGCAATTTAAATAAAACAGTAGAAGCCTATGGTAATGAAACTGTGGAAAGGCTTAAAGCAGGGCCTGAAAGAGCATTAGCTGTTTATGGAGAGTACTCAACAATCTTCATAGCAACACCCGTTGGAACATTACCGCCAACTGTAGATAGAATACTTATCGAAATAGCTTATCCTAGGGAATGGCTTACAGAAAACATTATTCCATGACTCATAGTCTCCTTTAGCTACACCTAGGCAGTAATGCTATGGTTTATTCGAGATTAATTGCTTTCTAGTCTGAGAAACTATAAATGAAAGGTAATCTTAAAAATTTCTATAAGCTACTTATATCAGTGAAAAGGTAAGAACATGCAATATTGAGAGATAGGCCATGTTATGTAAAGGTGTTACACCAGTTATTGCCCTACTGCTAATAGTAATGGTAACTATTGGAACAGGTATTGTGTTCTACATGTGGATCAGCGGCGCTTCCACTTCATTAACAAAGCAGGAAGCAGACAGTAGCGTAAGGGCTTTGCTTAAAGGTGAAGGTGTAGAGAAACTTCCCTCAGGTGGTTTAAGAATCTACGTAAGGAACATTGGTGAAACAACTGTAATAGTTGATAAGGTATATATCTACGACTCTACGGGAAGTAGGCTCCTATTCACTGAAAGCTACTACTTAAAACTAAGTCCTAGGGAATTAGGTTACATAACCATACCCGCTATTAAAGTTGTCCAAATAAATGCTGAGGAGGTAAGGGGAGTTAAAATAGTGCTTTCTACAAAAACAGGTGTTTCATCATCATATACTACATTATCTGAGATCATGAAATTACCGTATAAACCTACATTAATAGCCTTAAAGGCAAATAGAAGTAGCACTGATCCCGCACAGAATCATTGGGTTGTTTTCAACTATAATACTGGAAATTATAGACTATATGAAGGTTTAGCAAATAATCGTAATGAACCATATGAAGGTATTGCTCCAATACTTGAGAACACCAATGAATATACTATTATAAATACTTGGGTTCCATGGAGTCAAAGACCTGTAGATTCCCCGATAATCATAGTTATTAACCCTAAATACGGGCAAGAAGACTGGGTATTTACATGGCATGACCCTCATGGAACTTTCAGATTTTACTTGCAAAAGCTATCAGGCGATATTGAAATAGATTTTCTAGTATTTTGGGAAGATCTTTTCAATCCGTTTAAACCTCCAGGAAGTATTGATGACTGGAAGGATCATGTTGTTAGGGTAACAGTATTTGCTAACGGAACATATAGAATTGCGGTGTTTATGGCTAAAGGAGGTTATAGTCATAAATTCTACTTAAACGTCACAAGAGAAGATCCACTTGAAGGACGTCTTGTTTACACCAAACCCTTTGGTGCTTATTGGTTTAATTTTGTTGGAGGATACTATTATGAGATACCTGATAAAATATATTTTGTAACACCTTAGTTCTATCACTTTCTCTTGATATGGTTCCAGCTTAGCCCTATGAATATTAGTGAAAGTAATGCTATTATTGATGAAATCGCTCCTAAACCTATTATTGCCCCCATCACTGTATAGTATATTCCGAAGTATCCTAGAAGTACCACTGTTGAGGCATACGTTATTGATATTAATAGGATAATTATTGTTGATGCTAAACCCAATTTAAGTCCTAGTAGTCTCTTTTTCGCAATTAGAATTACTGATACAAGAGACAGAACACCTAAGCTTATATATGCTCCTATAATGAGAGATGCAAATACCTTTCCTGAACCAGGTTTAATGTAGGGTAATATTGGAGGTTCAATGATTTTCAGAGCTAATACCGAGTAAGGTATTATAAGTAATACTCCAAGTATTAGCAGTAGAGATGCTGCTGTAATAACGTATCCTGGTTTACTATACTCTACATGAGGTGTTTTAGCTAGGTAATAACGGAACAATAAGCTTAAAGCTATTACTATTAGTGCTAATGGAGTAATAAATGCCATAACCGAATCTACTCCTCTTAAAACTATTTTTGTTGTTGTAGTTTCTATGTCTGAAGTTAAGTCTACTGTTGACCCGCTGTATTCTAAAACTGTAACCCATAGCTCTCCTTCTTTAAATAAGCTGGCTAATCTAGGATCCCCTTCTCTAAGCTTATCTAGGCCAATAATGTCTTCTACAGTAAATTCGAACTTAGCTCTAGTAATTGGCTCACTTCTTACTCTATCCTTGGAAACTATGAACAGCTTTATTTCCGTATAGCTTTCAGTTAAGCCCGATATTTTAAGCGGATAGAATATTTTATCCGACTTAAAAATATAAACGAGGGGTTCAACAGTTCTCATCTCGTGTATATTTTCAATAGTAACTATGTCTACCGCAAAATACTTATACCCTCTATTAATGTAGTCTTCTAAAATGTCAACAGTTACTTTCGGTTTTTCTAAACCGTGTTTTTCAGCATAGTCCATAATCCACTTCTCAAGTTCTTTACCATTTTCCGCTTTAACGACAGTAATAAAGTGAGGGCCTATTGTTACCTGGAACTCGACAGTAACCCTTTTAGCTTCCGCATATGCGGGAAAAGGTCTAACTAAACCTTTCCTTGAAATCCTGAAGTTAATGTAGCTAATTAGAGTTCTAAATGATTCTTCAGAACCTTTCTCTATTTTAGGTAACGAGGGTAGGGGCAGTATCTCTAAAACTTGAATTTTACCCTTAAAACCACTGTAGCTTTCAATTTCACCTAGTAAATCATTAGATAGTATAAGTACTTCAACACTACCATTCCACCCAATTATAGCTTTTTGACCAGGCTCCTCAACAATATAGTTTCCAAAAGGAATAACACCTTTATCGCATTCAACAGGCAATGCTGCGAGTGCATGAAACGCAAATAACATAATAAATAATATTATGGTTATTTTCCTAATCATAACTTGGCTCCTCAATACCAAGTACAATTCTTATAACATATAAAATTAAAGGTTCGAACACGGGCTACTCTACTTTCTACTTAGAAATGTTAGCAATTATGGGAGATAGCACCTTCAAAAGATCCTTAACTTTAATTTTAACTAAAGTGTATTGAGAACCTCCTCCAGTTAAAACAAAGTATAAGACAGTGGACGTACTTCTCCCACATTAAACCCTATTATTTCCTTAACTTCACTTCTTTGTGCAAGTCTAGTTTCTTATCGCCCCTACCATAACGGCATCCTATTTCACTATCACTATTTTTATCTTGAAAAGGATTATAGTTGCAACTATGATAAGTAAAGTTAGTATTCTAATAAGTAAACTTATCTTCTCACTGTAAGGACGAGGTATTAATTTGTCTGACGTTATCATAGTTCCGTAATCCTCTATTAATGCTTCTCCTGGTATTTTACTTGCAGATAAAGCAAGTAGTACATCCCCGCTTGAACCTGCAGTATTCATTATAAACAATATCGACAATATTTCCTTAATTAAAACATTAGGTATGATTGACGCTAGAACAATAGATGTTGATGATAGAGTTATTAGTGGCGACAATGTTATCGCTATATAGTGTTTCTTTTTAATCCCGCCTACGACTTTAACATAAAATACTGGGTTAAATTTTATTCTACCATAACCTACTTTTACCTTGTATCCTAGTTTTACAGCTGTAATTACGTGTACTAGTTCGTGAAATATTACGGTTAAAATAAGGGGGGTAAATATTTTTAGAAACACATCTCTTGTGTTTTGAAAGGTTATTTCTGAAGCTACAATTGTAAACACTATAGCTGAAGATATTATGAGAAGTATTATTGAAAGAGCCGTAATATCCCATACGTACTTCCTTAAATGTAAAATATGTTCATGCTTCAACACTATTCACACATTACTTTTAAATTCCAATATCTTTCTGCTATATTTTTCTATTCTTTCTTCTAGAACTTCAACACCTATTCCAGGCTTTTTAGGTACAGTTATTGTTCCGTCAGAGTTTAAGGTCCATGGAGGCTCCACTATATCTTCCCTATAATACCTATTTGATGCTGAAATATCGTTAGGATATTTTACGTTAGGTAATGTTGCTAATGCTACTTGGAATCCTCTGCCAATACCTGTTTCAAGCATTCCCCCTATCCATACTGGAATATTGTGCTCCAACGCATAGTTGTGGATTGCTATAGACTCTGATATCCCTCCAACTCTTGCCGGTTTAATGTTTATTATTCTACAACTTCCAAGTTTTACCGCGGCTTTAGTATCATAAATGTTCTTAATGCTTTCATCTAAACATATCGGAGTCCTTATTTTGGACTGTAATTCTGCATGTTCCGCTAAATCTTCATAGTGAAGCGGCTGCTCAACCATTAACAAATTATACTCATCTAGTTGTTTAAATACGTCAAAGTTTTCAAGAGTATAGGCTGCATTAGCATCTACTTGAAGCGGTATATCGCCAAAAGTTTTTCTAATAGTTTCGACAGGTTTAACATCCCATCCAGGCTTTATTTTAATCTTTATTCTCCTATATCCTTCATTTAGAAACTTAGAAATCTCCTTTAATAATGACCCCATATTGCCTATAATTCCTATACTTACACCGCTAACTATTCTATCCCTGACTCCTCCTATAAGTTCGTAGAGAGGCTTTCTCTTCTTCTTGGCCAACAAATCCCATAGAGTCGTTTCGAAACCCGCCTTCGCCATAACATGGCCTCTTATTCTAGAAGTAGCGTTCAAGAAGCCCTTGGGTTCTGCTACGTTTATTTCCAATAACTTTGGTACTAGAAACTTTTTCGCTACGTAAAGTGCTGTTTCGACAGTTTCATAATGGTAATATGGTACATCATCTACAGGAATTTCTCCCCAACCTACATCACCTTCTTCATCTACTATTTTCACTAAAATACAGTGTCTATCTATGGTTTTTCCGAAGCTCGTTTCGAAGGGTGTTTTAAGTTTCATAACTACATGGTAAAGTTTTATTATTTTTATTCTAATTGTTGACCACCTACACTAAATTTTCCTTCCAAGGTGTTCCTCCTTTGAGAATTTTGTCGAGATTTTCTTTCCAGAGAACGTAGAAGTTTCTTCGCAGCCCGTTTTCGAACTCTGAAATAAACTCCATTACAATGTATCCTTTGTTAAGATATGCTTCGAAAACTTCTCTTAACCCGTATCTCCACTCAAGTAAGACATCCCTGTTTTTCCTTAGTTTGTTTAAGTCCCCAGGTATCTCAACAACCAATAGCTTACTATTTGACTTTAAATCATAGTTTTCTAATTTCCGATAGTCGCCTACTTTCCTCGTTTCCGTTACTAGGTCTGCTCCTGAGCTTAACACTTGCTTTAATAATGGAGGTTTTAGTTTCTTCTGAAGCTTAAGTTCTACTCTCCTACTTTTAATCCACCATTCAGCTTCAAACCTATCCGTGGGCATGCCAATGTTTATTTGGTCTCTTAATTCACCATAATAATCTCTATAGAATTTTCTAACAATAACACCTAATTTTCCAACATTGAATTTAGCATTTGATCCTTGTAATGGATCATAGGTCCAAACTATTAGGTCTAAACCTTGCTTCAAAACGAATTCTCTTTGCTTAAGCTTTAGGATATAGCCTAGTCCCTTATATCTATAGTCCGAAATTACCCCTGCTATATGGCTATAATGAAATATTTTACCATCAAGGTAGCCTGGTATTCCGAAAACAAGTCCTACAGGCCTACCCGTATCTTTCTCGAAAGCTCCTAAAACTAATCCTCCATGCCTATCCGCTGAAATCAACATATGATATGTTACTGCTTCACTATAGTCAGGCATACCCCATATTTCAACTTGAACATCCATAAGCTTCCTATATTCGTCAGTGTTTTTAGGCCTTCTAATTTCAATAATTTTTCTATTAAACTTTATCTCAGAAATCTCCACATTACTCACCTAAAACACCCCTTACTTGCGGAGATAGTGTATCCAGTATATATTATACTGTATATACCCCGGAAAACTTGGGAGAATAGGCAATGGGCTTTAAACCCTGTACAATGTCCAGCATGAATTGATTCAACGTTTTCTTCTCTAAGACTTTCAATAGTCTTCTTTATTTTCTTCTCTGAATCATCAATTAAGTGTAATCCTCCAACAATTAGCTTTATTCTATCAGATCCTGTAAGTTCTTTAGCGTACTTTACTATGTTAACTATGCCAGCATGGCTGCAGCCAGTAATTACTATAGGCCCATAGTCTTCTACGTTAACTATGAGCGATATGTCGTCTCTAAGTTCATCTAGAATTAGCTCTCCCTTTTCATTGAAAGTATAGGTTTCAATAGGTTTTTCAAAACTAGTTACTCTAGGTACCTCGCCTGTTACGAGAACTCCTTTAACTATTTCTAACGGTTTTTTAGCCCACACGAACTCTGCGCTATATTTTTCTAAGTCCTTTCTAGTAAATGGAGCCCCAACATTTCTTAGGAAAGGCTTCACTACAAGATTAGGTTTAAAAAGCATTGGATGGGCAACTATGTAAACTCTCTTCTTACCTACATGCTTAAGAATTTCAAGCAACCCTCCAGTGTGATCGTAGTGTCTATGGGAGAGAACAATATAGTCTATTTTAGATAAGTCTAAGCCTAGTTTTTCCGAATTAAATAGTATAGGTGAAGCATACTGCCCTACATCAAATAGTATTCTTTTAGTAATACCTTCTTTGCTGACTTCTATAAAAGCTGAAAAGCCATGCTGACCGATGAGACTAGATTCGTAACCCGCATAGTCGTCTGCAAGAATAATTATTTTCACTGATTCAACAGCTTCAACCATCTTAACACCTACTACCATTAAATTATTCTTGCCAATAAAAATTTATGCTATTACATATAGTGGAATGTTTAAAGAATTTATAAATTCACCTAATGGTATTACCCTAAATATTTTAGATTATAGTCGAAATATGGTCTTTAAATTATATTTATAAAGTCGTTTATGATGTCTTAGAGGAAACTCAAATATGTCAGTTTAACAAAAATATGAACAAGTATTTCCAAAGTTTTATCTAAGGTGATTAATGACGAAATACTATTGCCTTTACAGAGTTAGCGATAATGGCAAATGGAAAACAATAATAGCTTTTGACAATCCACCGCAAAACCTTAAGGAACTTGGCAGTAGAATAAAGTCTACATTTAGATGCAGTGTTACTGTGAGGAGGAGACACATTATAGTAGATAAGTACATATTAGAATATAGGATATCGAGAATAATAGAGGAACACATTACCTCAAAAAGTAAGACTAAAGTATATAGATTTTTAACATAGTTTATTACATAAATAGCTTAGTTAATCTAAACTCTCCCTTCCTCTACCCTCTTCTCGGGATAAAATAAATATATCGTAATTTCTGTTCTAGCAGTTAGGTATCTTAGATGGGAATTAAAGCAGTATTTTTCGATATAGGAGGTACATTATACAAGGAGAAAAAGTTTAAAACACCTCCCTGGGCCTTAGCCTTGGCTAACTATCTTAAAAGATATGGCATGTCCCTGTCATGGAGTAAAATATACCAAGCATATGTTTCTACGAAGGAATACATTGAAACTTTAAATATCGAAGGCATTGAAGTATGGCACTTGAATATATTATTACTAACGTTTTCTAAATTAAATTTAAGCTTAAAACCGAGCTTAATCATGGAAGCTTACCACGTTTTCCTCAACAGTATAGTCAACATCATGGAACCATATGAAGATGCGCGAAGTACGCTAAAACATCTTAAGGAGAAAAAGTTGAAGGTAGGTATAATATCTAATACTGGCTCCCATTATTTAATCTATGAAGTTCTTAAAAGAGATGGCTTACTGAAGTACGTTGACTTACTTGTGACGTCGCAGATGGTGTCATGGAGGAAACCGGATAGGAGAATATTCCTATATGCATGCTACTCGCTTAATGTTGAACCAAGCGAATGCGTTCATATAGGTAATGACCCTGTAGCAGACGTTATGGGTGCGAAAAATGCGGGGTTAAAAGCGGTGCAGAAATTAACCCCGTATACTTCAAAATCTGATTTAGCCGACGCTGTGATATTTGATCTTGGAGAGCTAATTAACGTTATTGAAAATCTTTAAACACTACAATTTAGTACATGTTTATTTACTAGCAGTTAGTTCTCAGTTATGTGTGGGTGTAAGTGGGTAGTGTTAAGTATAGCTTACATTTCAACATATCCTCCTACACACTGCGGTGTTGCCGAATATACTAAAATGCTCATAACAGCGTTAAGATCAGTAATCAATATTACAGTTCATATTCTATGCGATATTAATGGGAAAAGAGAGACTATAGATAAGGAAGCTGGAGCATATATTCATAATGTATTTATTAAAGGTTCGAGTAGTTACGATAAAATATTAGATACATTGGCTGAAATAGGAGGCGTTGATGTACTACATGTACAACATGAGTACGGTATTTTCGGACATACCGATGCAATATTAGAAGCATGTCTGAAGGCTAAGGAAGAAAAATTAGCTCGAAAAATTGTTTTCACAATGCACACGGTTTACCACCCACTGTCAGGAAATGATAGAGCGTTAAAATTCCAGAGAAAATTAAATAGCGTAGATGCAGTTATAGTCCATAGTTTTTTAAAAGAATTTGAACTCCAACATCAAGGAGTAAGTCCGCGGATAGTTTATAGAATACCTCATGGAACGCATTTAAACCCCTATCTTGGGGTTTCACGGGAAACTCTTCTATCAGAATTGTCGCTAAGTAGAGAAAAAATAAAAGGATACATAATAACAATGCCCGGTTTTCTAAGAAAAGATAAAGGATTAGATGTGCTCATTGACTCCTTAAACCGTATAAGTAAGGAAAAATTCACTGCTATTATTGCGGGAGAACTTAGAGATAAAAAACTACTCAACCTCATAGAGTATGCACGTTCGAATATAAACATTATTTATTTAGAAAGATATTTATCCAGCGAGGAAATGCTTAAACTAATAGCTCTCTCCGACATGATAGTATTGCCGTATAAGGACAAAAGGGGAACTTATTCAATAAGTGGTATTCTTCACTTATCAATGGGAAGTTTTAGGCCGATAATAGGTACTAAAGTTCCTAGACTAATAGAATTATATCAGTACGCTCCAAGACTAACAATACCTCCTAAAGCCCCTGAGGAACTAAGTAGAAAAATAATGTGGCTTATTGAAAACTACGATTTCGGAGTAGCATATATGGCTTACCTTTACGGTTATGCTGCGAGAACTCAGTGGTTAAGAATGGCTAGGAGACATGTAAACCTGTACAATACAATACTCGAACATTAAACAGTGAGGTGTTAAAGCTGTTTAGCTCTAAACTTAACCTCATACTCTAAGAATGCAAGATACATTATTAACCGTTTCCCGCCTACGGTCTTTTTAGGTCTCCGTAGGTCGGTTCATCACGGTTTCTCCTAGCCTCCTCCCCGCCCAACCGAGGAGCGGGTATCGGGAACTAGGAGTCACCAATACGTTTATAAGAGACAACAATACTATGAATATAATAATGACCTCAGGGTTCCGAGAGCCGTAGGGCTATGAGCCTCTAGGCAACTAGGGGTGAGCTACTGCGGTGAGGGGCTCTGAGGAAACCGCTATGAACCCTGCATGGGAAGGAACCATGCAGGAGTGAGCGGTATACCCCTATGAATAAAAGTGAAGTTGAATACATTACACTGAGGTTGCCTTTCCACGCTATTGGAGAGTATGCTAGGCTTGTTTACTGGACTGCATGGTTGTGTAAGCTGTGCGCTCATAGGCTACTAGATATGGTTAAACAGAATCCATTATTAGCTAATCTATCGCAATATAACTTCATCAAGATAGGTAGGAAGCTATGCTATGATATTATCCCTAACCGTAGATACATAGATGGAATATCCACCCTCATACATGCCTCTCTACAGAGTGCTAAAGCATTGAAAGTAGATATTGCTAAGCTAGAACTTAAGCCTTGGTTGCTCTTTCAGTCGGAAGCAGAGCCTTGGGCTAAAGGGAATCTAAACATACAGTTTACTAGCTATAACACGGTAAGAGTATTAGTATTCGAGAAAGATAAGTCAACTAGAAAGATTACCATAAAACCAGTCATACCTAAAGGCTATACAAGACTAGTTCAAACACTAGTAGATAAAGCTCTCAGAAAGCAAATTGGTTATCCAGCTAGAGTCTATATCACAGACTATGGAGACAAAGTAGAGCACCTCTATGGAGAAATACAGGTCATGGTGAAACATGACTTCTACCTAGAGGTTATGAAGAGGTATGAGAAACCATTAGGAAATAATATAGCTGGTGTTGATGTTAATGCTGATAGGCTCAACCTTGTAGTCATTAATAGAAATGGAGATATAGTCTGGAGGTATACAGCTAGATTTCCACAGGCAACATCTAGAGGATATCCAAGGAAGAGTGCATGGAGCGTTATAGGTGAAGCAATACACAGTATTCTCAATAATGCCTATTCTCACGGAGCATCAGTTATTGCAGTAGAGAATCCAGAAATTATTGGCTATTTAAGGTACTACTGGGTAAGGAATGGAGAACGAAGAACCAAGAACTACAACTACAAGGTAACGATATTCAGAAACAGCATCATAGAGAAGATAATATGGAAGTCACCACTCTATGGATTACAGGTAGTAACAGTTAATCCCAAGGGAACAACACACTCAGAAGACCATGAATACGTTATGAGAAGATACGGCTTAGACAAACACACAGCATCAGCATACCTCATAGCACTTAGGGCAAGAAGAAACCTACATAGACCTTAAAAGACCTACAACCCAGAAACAGCTTCCGCACCCTAACAGCTCTTTTACACACCACTAGAGTAAATGCAGGGAACAGGGTTATTACCTAGGCTGAAAACCTCTAAATGCTTTACTTCTTTCCTCTATTCAAGTAATATAGTAATATTGTGCTTCGTATATATTACTATAAGTGCGTTTGGCCATCTAAAAGGTGTATGCTTATGGTGATTCTAAGTAGAGATGAGGTTGAGAGATACGATAGGCAGATAATGATTTTCGGAGCTAAGGGTCAAATAAAATTAAAGGAAGCCAGAGTCGCTGTTTTTGGCGTTGGCGGTCTAGGTTCAGTTTCTTCTACTTACCTTGCTGCTTTAGGTGTAGGAGAGCTAATTTTGGTAGATCACGGTAGGGTCGAATTAAGCAATTTAAATAGGCAAATACTTTATAAAACATCAGATATTGGAAAGTTCAAGGCGGAAATTGCTGCTAAGAGACTCAAAGAACTTAACCCCAGTGTTAACGTTAAATATTTTATTGAAGAAATAAATGAAAGAAACGTTTATCGTTTTGTAGGAGAAGCAGACCTCATTATTGATGGACTAGATAATTGGAAGACAAGATTCTTAGTGAATAAGGCATGTGTAGAACTAAATAAGCCATTCATACATGCCGGAGTTCATGGAGCCTATGGGCAATTACTTGTAGTAATACCGGGTAAAAGTCCATGTCTTCAATGCATAATTCCTACAATACCTACTGGAGAAAGAAAAATACCCATACTTCCAACAACACCAGCTGTTTTAGCTTCATTACAGGTAACAGAAGCAGTAAAAATAATTACTAGCTACGGTAAGCCAGTAGTAGGAAAACTAATACTATATGACGGATACTCTATGAACTTCCATGAAATACCTGTTTCGAGAAGAGAAAACTGCCCAGTGTGTGGAAACATATAACACTCAATACGTTATTTTCATCAAAAACATATCTCCATACCTCTCACTAAGATATATCAATATTATGGAGGATTTCTTGCTGAGCATAAATATGATAAGTGGCTTAGGGTTAAAAGGTAAAGGCCCTTTACCATTAGACCATGATTCCATAAAACCAAGGAATAACCTGCTTACTCTATTGCGGAAACCTACAGCTACATAATTTGATTTTAAAGGGCCAAACTTATTACTCATATAAAATTCTATTTCATACCATGCAGTATGGACGTCTTCTACTGATAAAAGGTGTGGCAAATAGTGTAATGTACTGTCTCCAAAACCTATAAACTCGTATGCTTCAACGTTTTTAGCATCAAGTATTGAGGTTAAATGGTAACTGTGTGAAGAATCACTTTCAGGAATAATCAAAGCTCTTTCCGATGAATTGGTTATTAGTAAGGTAATAGGTAGGGTAAGTTTGATAGTAGCTAAGTAGAGCTTACATATCCTATAGGACGCATTAAAACATGGTAAAGGGGTATGCGGGTTGGAACTGTCAGTCCAACAAACCCTGTTTATCTCACCTCCCCAAAAACAATCCCTTAGCTTACTTAACGATATAGTATATGGCTTCTCTTCAAGGAGCTTCTCATAGTTTGTAGTAAGTGTCGAAGGTACTGCCTTTATGAGAGACAAGCTCAACATGGAAAGTAGTAGGATTACAATTATACCCAATGCCGCTGTTTTCCTCTTTAAAACATTAACGACTACATTTCTTCTTTCCTTTAGTAAATAAAGTGTGATTACTGCTAATGTAAATAGTGTTGCTATGTAAGCTGTGCAATAGATGTTTGCTATGGTGGAAGCAATAAACAGCATAGACAATATTGTTAAGACTAGTGGAATAAGTAATAGCCGTTTCCTGAACCTATCGCTAATTACTATGAGGTATAGCGTAAACAAGAGTAATGTAATAAGCTCAGCCGTAGAAGTTGAAAACACCACAGTATGTAGTAGGTCTATTGAGTAACGTAGTTCGTTTAAAAGTGATCCTAAAGACTCTATACTATATGTTTTAGAGGAAACATAGTATAATGCTGAAGACTGTATTACCTTATATGCTCCTAGAAGAAATGGGGCAATTAACAACCTTTTATTTTTCAACGTCAAAAGAGTAAGTAACATTAGGATTAAGAAAACAGCATATGAGAAGACATTAATAACTACATTGAAATAATAAGATTTCAATATGGTAGATACTATAAGCTTATAATCCCTAGAGTAAATACCTTGAAACCAAAACTTCGGGAGCTCCGGTATGAAGTACGTTATAGCATAAACTATTAAAGCTATAATAGTAAGGTACATGAAAATCTTCAGTAATCCTATGTAAGCCTCCTTTTCCTCTGAAATCATCACATATTATTATAATTGCAGAAATATATTAAAATAAGGTATCAAAACTACAGTTCAGTTCTATTTAAAATTTCGCATGCTAAAATCTGTTAAAGTTATGGGCTTGGCCGAAGAAACCATTATTTTGAAGATTATCCAGGAAGCATCCAAGACGGGTAAATTTCTAGTCTACACCCCGAAATTAAGAACCTGTAAAGAAAACCCACTTACATCATTATTAAAGTCTCTCACGATTCCTTAGTTTCTAAGCGTATCAAGAGAAATACACTTAGTAAATGAAGGGTAATTTAACGTTTAAAAGGGAGGTAGTGTTCTGTATTTTATTGGATGATGAGACCTAGTGGGTTAGATTAGAACACATGAAGAATCCGTGTGTTGATGAGGATAAGTTTTCTCCGAGGTTAAAGACATTAAACGTTAGGATTTGGAAATGTATTTAAGACAATTTTTATTGAAATTAATTTAAGGTAATAGTATATGGTTAAATGTGCTATTTTTGATATTGACGGTGTTATTTTTGATGTTTCAGATAGAATTAGAGCAACCTTAGAGGAATTAGGGGTAGACAGCATAAATGAGGTTAAGCGAAACTCTAAGCTTAGGATTAAGTTTTGGAAAATATTCTTATCCCCTAAATACATGTACCTAGATAAGCCTAGGTTTGATGTTATAAATTACATGCATAAGCTTAAAGAGGAAGGCTGCAAAATAATCATAATTACTGGTAGAGTTCTTGAATCTCAAGGTGAAGAAACAGAAAAACAGCTGAAAAAGTACAATGTGCCATATGATGAAATATATTTTAGGAGGAAGAGAGATAAGCGGAAAGACTATGAATTTAAAGCGTCAATAATCCAATGGCTCATATTTAGAGGATATGAGATAATCGAAGTACATGAGGATTCAGAAGAAGTAATCAATAAACTGAAACTTATCCTACCTTCTGCAAAATTTTACCTATACTAACAATACTTATACAAGTTAGAGAGAATTTTCCTAAGCCCTGCTATGTCTACAATGTTGTCCGTGGGATAGTTTTTCTCTTTCAAAAAATTAACGAAATCTCTATCGAGTGTTAGGAAGAAGAGTTCGGGCTTCATCGTCATTTCTAAATACTTCTGATTATTTTTAATTACTTGCCCTCATCACCCCTTCTTTATCCGCCCCATGCCTCCCTTCAGGAGCGTACCTCCCTCGGGTGACACGGGGCTTCACCCGCTTGTCTCCCTCACCTAGCTCATCGAGTTCATCCAATACTGGGAAGAGACGGGAAATCCTATGAATATTTCTGTCTAAGATATACGATTAGATGCAATTAAAAAGTAATTAGAAGTATTCAAAAACTTGCAGAGCATTTAAACTTCTAGAGCAAGTGTACGCTATATTGTCTAACATATCCTTATGTCCATGAAGCCAAATACGTGATGCCGGTATTAAAGAGTTGAAACCAGGGTTTATAATTTCAATAAAAACTCCTGAAAATATTATTTTTAATCCTTCAACTGCTTCAGTAGGTAAGCTACTTAGCCCACGTTCTTTAGCTTTCTTTACAGCTTTACCTATTAACTCGATAAGCATGGGAGAAGGATATAGTAGTGTGATCTTGTTAACTATTTTCTTAAGAAATACCAGATCATCATTGCTTACTTCTTTAACTTCAATACCTAAAATAGGGAGGAGGTATCAACTATAATTTTAATCTCTTTCAATAATCTCAGCCTGCAATTTAGAGGAAAACTCCTCAATTTCCTCTAAGCTCGTTTTAGCCCACTTTTTCACCTTTAAAGCATACTCAAACGGGTTAGTTAGGGGTTCCACAATTAACTTACCGTTCTCAACACGGTAAACTACTAAGTCTCCCTCCTTAACACCTATCGCTTCAAGTAATTCCTTAGGAGGATAGAGAGTATATCTCTTACCGACTCTACCAGTATGCAACTGAATCAACCAGATATAATCATATAGAAACTGAAATACTAAGTTTTATAGCTAATAATTCTTTACGCTTTTTCAACTTTAATAAGCTTCATATAAGCTCCCTCTATGTAGTACACTCCGAAAACATTTAGATAAACACACGGCATCAGCGTATTTAATCGCTCTAAAAGGGCTTGACTATAAATCAATATGAAACTTTCCAATAAACATCAAAATCTATTCCGCCCATATCTATGTTTGCTTAATGTTTAGTATTGGATATGAAGGTTTCTTTTTATTAATTGTTCAGTCCGAGGTTCACTCAGCATGCCTTGGGCTTAGCCACTAGCGGTTTCATCATATCTTGCTTCAATAGTTATTGTAGTTTATCTGCGTTTAACTGTTGCTGTCGGAGTCTTTTTATATGTCTGACTCTAATATATTGGTTTGGTGCATGTTTATGGGTTTGACTGTTGAGGTTAAGGTTGGTAGGAAGCGTACTATTGTTATTCCTAAAGCTATTGCGGAGTCTTTAGGTATTGTTGAAGGAGGTAAAGTTGTTTTGAAAGTTGAAAAAGACAAGTTAATTATAGAACCTATCCCGGACGCTATATGGTTAGCTCTACGTGGTGAAAAAATTGCTGAAATAAGCTGGAAGGAGATAGAGGAAATTAGCATTGCTGAGCAGGAAAAATACGTTGGTGTGGTAAGGCAAAAAGCCTCTGTGAAAGAGGAGAGGCACGTTGAAGCCTAAAATACTTATAGATACTAGCTTTATCTTGCCTACTCTAGGTTTCATGGTTGAAAGGGAAATTATTGAGGCTATAAAGTATTTTAGGTTATTTAAAATTTATTATTCTGAGCTAAGTTTTCTTGAAGCTTCATGGAAAATAGTTAGACTCGGTTTATCTGGAAAAATGGAGATTATACTGAAGGGTATTAGAGCCGTTAAAGAAACGTATTCTAAGGTAGAGATTCCTTACAGAGCATATGCTTTGGCATGTAAAATGCGGGTAGATGGGCATAGGGATATGATAGATAACTTACTTTACTCTACAGCTTACTTTCTAAACATGAGATTTCTAACCATAGATGAAGAGCTTATTTCATTTCTTAGAAGCACAGGTTACCCTGTAGATAATGTAATCATTTTACCCGAAGAACTAAAGGCTATAGTTAATAGAATGTAGTTTTAGGGTAATTTTTGAGCTATTTGTAGCATTGCTTGGGTATAGCTTTGCCAGTCCATTAATGCTTTTGTTGCTGGCCATATGTAGTTGTTTATTACATATGGTGCACCCACACCTAGAAGTATACATGCTATTGCTAAGACCACTACAGGCCCTGTCAGTAATGGGTGATCTTTTATTTTCTTCTCTGCGTACTCCTTTGGTAGTGGTTTTACGAATATCGTGTATACTAGTTTGAGGTATGCCAGGAAAGCTATAATGCTTGGAATAACTACTACAGCTACTAACGGCAATATTCCTGTAGCTAACAATGCTCCGTAGAGTAGGAATTTACTCATGAAAGCGTTTAGTGGCGGTATACCTGCTAGCGAAAATGCCCCTATAATGAATGCTAGGGTTGTTATTGGCATTGCTCTACCTATTCCCGAAAGTTTCTCAATATCTCTTGTTCCAGCATAGTGAATGTAAGCTCCCGCGGCCATGAAGAGAAGTGCTT